>Ga0172367_10000093_pt1 | contig 129526 bp, 111 predicted proteins | sample Lak10m_FD_114542 | JGI IMG/M metagenome (GOLD analysis project Ga0172367, IMG submission 114542) | Freshwater microbial communities from Kabuno Bay, South-Kivu, Congo - kab_022012_10m | ecosystem: Environmental > Aquatic > Freshwater > Lake | place: Democratic Republic of the Congo... | reverse complement strand
TGGTCCCGCACGTGATCGAGGCGGCGTTCCGGGTGGCCACCGAGTGCGACGTGCTGCTGGCGGTGGGCACCACCCTCGCCGTCGGGCCGGTGAACGGGATGGTGCCACGTGCCGCTCGCTCTGGCGCGCGGATCGTGATCGTCAACGGTGAACCCACCGAGATGGACCACCTGGCGACGGCCGTCGTGCGGGGTCCGATCGGGGAGATCCTGCCGCTCCTGTGCGCCCCTCCCGACGGTGATGCACACGTCACGGCCACCAGCGCCCCCGCCCCCGGAGCGTAATCCCGACTCAGCCGGTAGGGTTTCGCCATGGCAACGTTCCGTGACCTGCTGACGGCCGCCAAGGCCGAGATCCGCGAAGTCGACACCACCGAGGCCGCCGCGCTCATCGCGTCGGGCGCCCAGATCCTCGACGTCCGCGAACCCGACGAGTTCGATCAGGGCGCCCTCGCCGGTGTGGTCCACATCCCTCGTGGCCACCTCGAGGCTCAGGTCGAGAGCCGTCTGCTCGACAAGTCGGCGCCGGTCGTCGTCTACTGCGCCGGCGGTGTCCGCAGCGCCTTCGCCGCCAAGACCCTCCAGGAACTCGGCTACTCCGACGTCGTGTCGATGGCCGGTGGCTTCGGTCGCTGGAAGGACGAGGGTCGTCCGTGGAGCGCGCCGGTCGTGCTGACCGCCGACCAGAAGCACCGGTACATGCGTCACCTCCTCCTCCCCGAGGTGGGGGTCGAAGGCCAGGCGAAGCTCCTCGGCAGCAAGGTCCTGATGCTCGGTGCCGGTGGCCTCGGTTCGCCGTCGGCCCTCTACCTCGCCGCCGCCGGTGTCGGCACGATCGGCATCGTCGACATGGACGAGGTCGACGCCAGCAACCTCCAGCGTCAGATCCTCCACAACCTCGACCGCGTGGGCGAGCGCAAGGTGGAGAGCGCCAAGAAGACCCTCCAGGGCCTCAACCCCGACGTCAAGGTCATCACCTACGACACCCGCCTCGATGCCTCGAACATCATGGAGATCATCAGCGGCTACGACGTGATCGTCGACGGTGCCGACAACTTCCCGAGCCGCTACCTGCTCAACGACGCCAGCGTGAAGCTCGGTATCCCCGTGGTGCACGGCAGCATCTTCCGCTTCGAGGGCATGGTCAGCGTGTTCCACCCGCTGCAGGGCCCGACCTACCGCGACATGGTGCCCGAGCCGCCGCCCGCCGAACTCGCTCCGTCGTGCGCCGAGGCCGGTGTCCTCGGTGTGCTACCCGGAATCGTCGGCAGCATCCAGGCGCTCGAGACGATCAAGGTCCTGCTCGGCCTCGGCGAGCCGCTCATCGGTCGCATCCTGTCGGTCGACACCACCGACATGAGTTTCCGGGTGTTCAAGCTGCGCAAGGACCCCGAGAACCTCGTGACCTACGAGAACCGCGATCGCATCATCGTGCAGGAACTCGACGGTCTCTGCGCTCCCGGCCTCGCGCACTGACCTGTACGCATCCGCAGTCGTGCCTGCCGACGGGCAGGTGCTCCACCGTCGCCGCGGCGATGGCCGTCAGGCCTCGGTCGGTGGCAGCGTGTCGCGGTCCTGGATCAGCACACCCGTGATGACGAGCACGGCCCCGATCAGGTCGGCCACGGTCGGGACCTGACCGAGCGCGACGAGCCCGACGACCATCGCGGTCACGGGGAGAAGGGCCATGAGCAGGCTGAAACGGCGCACGGGGATCCGACGCAACACGATCTGGTCGATCGAGTAGCCGACCGCCGACGAGAACACGCCCACCAGGAAGCACAGGCCGAGCAGACGTGGTGACGCCAGCACCTCGCCGAGGTCAGTGAGACCGAAGGGCACGAGTGCCACCGACCCGATGAGCAGTCCTACGCCGAGGCCGTCGAGACCGCGGTCGAGCGCCGCCACCCGACGCCCGAGGACGATGTAGGTGGCCCAGAACAGCGCGGCGCCGAAGATGAACAGCACACCGAGTGGGTCGCCGCCGATCTCGACGCCGGAGAGGATCGCCACTCCGGCCGCGGCGAGTGCGAGTGCGCCGGTGTTACGGCGTGAACGGGTGAACACAGCCGCAACCGAGATGGGCCCGAGGAACTCGATGACGACGCTCTTGCCGAGGGGCAGGCGATCGATGGCGAGATAGAAGCAGTAGTTCATCGCGGCCGTTGCCAGCCCGAAGACGGCGGCCGACACGAGGTCGCGGCGGGTCCACGGCCGCGACTCTCCGGTGATCCGGCGCATCGCCGGCGCAAGCCGGGGCAGCAGCAGGATGGGCAGCGCCCCGAAGAACACGCGGAAGAGGGTGACGGTGCCGGGCGAGAGCTCCTCGAACAGGTGCACCGCGATGGACGCACCGGTGTACTGGGAGATGCCCGACACCACGAACAGCAGCTCGGGCGGCATGGCGAGCGTCAGTCGAACAGGTCGGGATCGGTGCGGCAGATCTCGTTCCAGAGCGGCTGGAAGCTCAACCAACCGGCGATCGGCGAGGCCGTGTTCTCGCGCGTGTAGACCGCGTCGTCGTGGGGGATGGTGGTCGGGGTGCCGGCCGCCATCGCCATCAGCTGCGCCTGGCAGCTGCGATCCATGCTGAGGAACCAGAACGCCGCCTCGTCGACGGTCGAGCCGACGGTGAACAGACCGTGGTTCTGGTGGATGGCCGCCTTGCCGCGCGGGAACTGGGCCACCAGTTCGCGTCCGTCCTCGATACCGAACTGCACTCGACCGCGCTGGGCGGTGACGACGACATGGTCCTCGTAGAACACGCACGAGTCCTGGGTGATCGGCGCGAGAGGGATGCCGAGCGAGCTGAAGGCCTTGCCGTGGACGCTGTGGCTGTGCGCAGCAGCGATCACGTCGGGACGTGCCTGGTGGACGGCGGAGTGGATGACGAACGCCGCACGGTTGACCGGCCGAGAGCCGTACACGACGTTGCCCTCGTGGTCGACAAGGATCAGGTCGCTCACGCGGATGTGGCGGAAACTCATCGCGAACGGGTTGACCCAGAAGAGCTCGGGGAACTCGGGGTCGCGCACGGTGATGTGGCCGGCGACGCCCTCTCCGAACCCGACGCGCCCGAAGATCCGCAGGGCTCCGGCGAGCTTCTGCTTGCGGTGCAGGCGCTCCTCCTCGATGGTGGCGAACGGAGCCGGCAGGTCGAGGTGGACCTCCTTGGGGGTCAGTTCGACCCCGTCGATGGTGTGGACGCCCGACTCGGTGGTGCTCATGGCGCCACCTTACGCGACGTCCCCGCCAGACTGGAGAGGTGAACCGCGAGATCGCCCCCGAGTCGATGGCCCCGCCTGCGGCGCGTTATGCGCACGCGATCCTCACCGAGTCGGCCGACACGTGGCTGCACACGAGTGGCGTGGTGCCGACCCGCCCCGACGGCACGGTGCCCGAGACGCTGGAGGAGCAGGCTGTGGTCGTGTGGGAGAACCTGCTGGCGATCCTCGCCGAGGCGGCGATGGGTCCGTCGCACGTGGTCAGCATCACCACCTATGTCGTCGCCGATCACGTCGCTGGGCTCCCGGCCGTGATGGCGGCCCGTGATGCCGCACTCGCCGGTCACCGGGCCGCGAGCACGCTGGTGACCGTTCCGGTGCTCGCCCGCCCCGAATGGAAGATGGAGATCGCACTCGTCGCTGCTCGCTGACACGGCATACGCTCGGGGGCGATGAGCGACGACAAGCGCACCGACAGCGGCATCGAGGTCAGGCCCCTTTACACGGCCGCCGACCTCGACGGATGGGATCCTGCGGAGCGCCTCGGCGACCCGGGCCGGCCTCCGTACACCCGTGGCGTCTATCCCACGATGTACCGCGGCAAGCTCTGGACGATGCGCCAGTACGCCGGCTTCGGCACGGCGGCCTCGACCAACGAGCGCTTCAAGTTCCTGCTCGGTGCCGGCCAGACCGGATTGAGCTGTGCCTTCGATCTCCCCACGCAGATGGGCTACGACAGCGACCACCCGCGAGCGGAGGGCGAGGTCGGCAAGGTCGGTGTGGCCATCGACTCGCTCGACGACATGCGCACGCTCCTCGACGGTCTGCCGCTCGACAAGGTGTCGACGAGCATGACGATCAACTCGACGGCGGCGATCCTGCTGCTGATGTACGAGCTGGTGGCCGAAGAGCAGGGTGTTCCGGCGAGTGCGATCAGCGGCACGATCCAGAACGACCTGCTGAAGGAGTACATCGCCCGCGGCACCTACGTGTACCCGCCGCGGCCGAGCATGCGGATCATCACCAACATCTTCGAGTACTGCAGCCAGCACGTCCCGAAGTGGAACACGATCAGCATCAGCGGCTACCACATCCGTGAGGCGGGCAGCACGGCCGTCCAGGAGATCGCGTTCACCATCGCCAACGGCATCGCCTACGTCGAGGCAGCCATCGCTGCGGGTCTCGACGTCGACGACTTCGCCCCGCGACTCAGCTTCTTCTGGAACGCGCACAACAACTTCTTCGAAGAGGTGGCCAAGTTCCGTGCCTCGCGCCGGATCTGGTACCGCCTGATGACCGAGCGGTTCGGCGCCAAGAAGGAGTCGAGCAAGCTGCTCCGGTTCCACACCCAGACCGGTGGTAGCACCCTCACGGCGCAGCAGCCCGAGAACAACATCGTCCGCGTGGCCGTGCAGAGCATGGCGGCGGTCATGGGCGGCACCCAGAGCCTCCACACCAACGGCTTCGACGAAGCGCTCAGCCTCCCCACCGAGCGTGCGGCGCGCATCGCGCTGCGCACCCAGCAGGTCATCGGCTACGAGAGCGGCATCGCCGACACACCCGACCCTCTGGCGGGGAGTTACTTCGTCGAGAGCCTGACCGACGAGGTCGAGCGTCTCGCCTGGGAGTACATCGCGCGCATCGACGAGATGGGCGGCGCTGTCGAGGCGATCGAGGCCGGCTTCCAGCAGGACGAGATCATGGAAGCGGCGTACTCGTACGCGAAGAGCATCGACGACGACGAGCGCGTCATCGTCGGTGTCAACAAGTTCACCGTCGACAACGAGCCCGAGCCCGACCTCTTCCCGATCGATCCGGCACTCGAGGCGGGCCAGAAGGAACGCCTCGCGGCCTACAAGGCGGCCCGCGACACGGCGGCGCTCGCGGCGCGCCTCGCCGACGTCGAGGCAGCAGCCCGCGGCACCCAGAACGTGCTGTACCCGATGAAGGAGGCCCTGCGTGCCGGGGCGACCCTCGGCGAGGTCAGCGACACGTTGCGGGGTGTCTTCGGGGTGCACCAGCCCCGCTGACACGCGCTGCCAGACTGACCGGCATGGTCCGCCCGTCACGCCTCCTCACCGGCCCCGTCGGTCTGGTCGTCGTGTTCGCACTCGCGGCGTGCTCGGGCACCGATGCGGCTCCGGAGACGACCTCGGAGTTCTACTTCCCGCCCGACTCGGCGGCCAGCACGCTGCTCCCGGTGATCCCCGAGACCCTCCCGCCACCCGACTCGGTGTCGATCCCGGTCGATGCGCTGTTCGGTGGCGACCTCTGCGACGCGCTCGACACGACCGAGGTGAGCGTCGAGCGGACCGAGTACCTCGCGATCGACACGTGTCAGTTCACGCTCGCATCAGGTGATGTCGTGAGGATCGAGGCGATGTCGGGCTCGGAGTTCCTCGACCGTCCGTCGGACGCCCAGACCGAGGACCTCACGGGTTGGCCCGAGGCCGCCGAGACGTCGTGGTCGGCCGCGGTGTTCGGCGGCTGGCGGGTGATGGTGCGCGTGACGAACGGGTGGTTCGGTGTCACGGCCCCGACGCTGGCCGTCGCCCGCCGGATGTCGCGGTCGGCTGCTCAGTGGACGCTCGGTGGAGCTCCCACCGAGGTCGACGTCGACCCGGTCGACGAGACCGTGCCTGATGATCCAGGGCCGGATGACACGGCGGTCGACACGGCGACCGACACGGCGCCAGGCACAACGGTGCCCGACACCACCGCGCCTGTCACTGCGACGACGTGATCCGCCGGACCTCGACCGCAGGACGCTCGGGAACGGGCATGCCGGGCTCGATCGGCCAGCCGAGGTAGATCACGGCCACGACCGTCGTGCCCTCCTCGAAGCCGCAGAGGCCGGCGACAGCGTCGTTGGCGCCCTTGGGGCACGAGCCCCAGTAGGTGGCGAGGCCGTGTGCGGTGGCGGCGAGGAGCAGGTTCTGGACTCCGGCCGCGGTGGCGTCGCGGTTCTCGGCGGTCCGCAACTCACTGTCTCCCGGCGCCGACCCGACCACGAGCGTGGCGGGTGTCCGCAGGTACTTCGTGCGGGCCTTGTCGACCTTCTCGGGCGGGTCGCCGTGGAGGGCCATCGCGTCGGCGATGGCGTGCCCGAGAACGGCCCTGCCGTCTCCCTCGCACACGGCGAAGCGCCACGGCCAGGTGCGCTTGTGGTTCGGTGCCCACTGGGCGAGCGCGCAGAGTTCGTCGACGAGCGCCGGGGGAACGGGACGATCGCGATCGACCGCCATGTTCGTGCGTCGGGCACGGATGAGCGCTGCGAGCGACTCGGGTGTCGGGGTCATGCCACCGAGCGTACGTGGGCGACGACGAGGTCGGTCCAGCGTCGCCACAGACCGGGCGGATAGTCGTGGCCCATCCCCTCGATCAGTTCGAAGCGGGCACCGGGGATGAGTTCGGCCGTTCGCCGCCCGCCGATCTGGTCGATCAAGGTGTCGCGGTCGCCGTGGATGACGAGGGTCGGTGCCGTGATCCCTCCGAGGTGGTGAGCCCACGAACCGCTGCGGACGATGGCCTGGTACTGGCGAGCCACGCCGTCGGGGCGGAAACCGCGGTCGAAGGCCCGCTCGGCCTCTCGCCGCCACCGGGCCTCGTCGGCGAACTCTGGGCTTCCCCACTCGCGCAGGCCCTCGGACCACTGTCGGACGTAGCCCTCGCGGTCGGTCGCCCCCGGCTCGACCAACAGCTCGGCCGCACGCGGCGAGCTGCGCCGGTACTCGGGCTCGCCGGTGCTGCTCATGACCGACGTCAGCGTCGCCACGCGATCGGGGTGACGGAACGCCATGTTCTGGGCGATCATCCCGCCCATCGACAAGCCCATCACGTGCGCCCTGGCGATTCCCGCCGCGTCGAGCACGGCGATGCCGTCGGCCGCCATGTCGGCGACCGTGTACTCGGGCGAGTCGGCCATCGACGAACTCAGTCCGATGTCGCGGTTGTCGTACCGCACCACGAAGAGACCGTCGGCGGCGAACATCGCACACCAGTCCTCGTGGTAGTTGATGCACTGACTCCCGAGGCCGTTGACGAGCAGGAGCGCAGGATGCGCGCGATCGCCGAAGGTCTCGTAGTGGATGCGGCAGTTGCCGTTGACGGCCTCGGGCACGGTCAGTCCCCGAGGAGTTCCTTGCGGACCTCACGCTTCAGGAACTTGCCGCTCGCGTTGCGCGGCAGCAGTTCGGTGCGGAACCACACGCGTGACGGGATCTTGTAGGCGGCGAGCGAGCCCTTCAGGAAGTCGCGCAGTTCGTCGGTGGTCAACGATGCACCGTCCTTGAGGACGATCGCCGCGGCGACCTCTTCGCCGAGCCGGTCGTCGGGGGTGCCGAACACGATGGCCTCGAGGACTGCGTCGTGGTGGTAGATCGCGGCCTCGACCTCGCTGCAGTACACGTTCTCGCCACCGCGGATCACCATGTCCTTGGCGCGGTCGACGATGTAGACCCAGCCGTCCTCGTCGACCCGGGCGATGTCGCCGGTGTTCAGCCAGCCGTCCTTGATCGTCTCGGCAGTGGCCTCGGCCCGGTTGAGGTAACCCTTGATCGTGATCGAGCCGCGGACGCACAGCACGCCCGTGGTGTCGGGGGTCATCTCGAGGTCGTTGCCCTCCTCGTCGACGAGCTTGTAGTCGAGCGTCGGGACGACCGGTCCGCAGGAGGCGGGCTTGGCGACGTAGAAGCGCGACGAGTTCGCCGTGATGATGCCGTGGGTCTCGGTCATGCCGTAACCGGTGGTGGGCGAGCCCTTCTCGAGCGCCTTGTCGATCTTGTGCACGAGGTCGGGCTGCACGGCCGACCCACCACCGCTGATGCCGGCGAGGGTCGAGGTGTCGCGGCTCGACCAGTCAGGGTGCATCAGCAGCTCGCGACCCATCGTCGGCACACCGGAGAAGTTGGTGATCCGCTCGCGCTCGATGAGCTCGAGGGCACGACCGGCATCCCACTTGTACATCGTGACGATCGTCGCTCCGGCCGCCGTGGCGGGGTGGAGCACGCAGTTGCACGCCGTGACGTGGAACAGCGGGGTCGGGGCCATGAACACCGGCGGGTTGGCGGCGGGCGGGCTGGTGGGAGCCGGGAGTTCGCCGGCCGCGATCGCCTTGGCCTCGGCCGATGCGATGGCCGTGCTCATGTAGACGATGTTGAGCAGGTTGTGCACCGAGCCGCGGTGGGTGAGCTGGGCGCCCTTGGGGAAGCCGGTGGTGCCCGAGGTGTAGAAGATCGTGACGTCGTCGTCGGGGTCGATGGCGACGGCCGGGAGCGAGCCGGGGTCGTCGGCCGACATCACGTCGGCCCACCGCGTCGCGTTGCTCGGCAGTTCGGCGTCGGTGCGGGCGGCGATCACGTGGAGCGGGTGGGGCAGGCGGACACGCACGGCCTCGAGGACGTGCGACAGACGCTCGAGGCGCTCGCCGTCGACGACGAGGACCTTGGGCTTGCTGTCGTCGAGCGCGTACTCCATCTCGTTCGGGGTCCACCATGCGTTCATCCCGACACAGGCGGCGCCCACCGACACGGCCGCCCAGTAGGTGACGATCCACTCGGGGTAGTTGCGCATCGACACGGCGACGCGATCGCCGGGGCCGACTCCCTGTGCCACGAGATGGGCGGCGAGACGCCGCACCTGGGCGTGGGTCTCGGCATAGGAGTACGTCTCGTCCTCGTAGACGATGTACTTCTTGTCGCCGTGTGCGGCCGTGGCCTCCCAGAGCAGGCGCAGGTTCGGCGGTGCCGAGTCGAAGACGCGGACGGGGACGCCGCGGACCTCGATGGTGCTCATGTGGAAGGGCATGCCCTCGGCTTCGAGTTCGGCACGGGCTTGGCGGTAGTGGTGGATCACGCTGTGATTGTGGCCGACCGGACGTGACCGGCGCCACACGGGGCGACGGCGGTACCGTGACCCCGTGGAGACGACCGGCGACAGGCTCCGACTCGGCGACGACGGGGTCGTGCGGTGCTGGTGGTGCGGTGACGACCCGTTGTACGTGCGGTACCACGATGTCGAGTGGGGTCACCCCGTGACCGACGACGTGCGACTGTTCGAGAAGATCTGCCTCGAGGGGTTCCAGTCGGGGCTCTCGTGGCTCACCGTGCTGCGCAAGCGGGAGGCCTTCCGCGAGGTGTTCGCGGGGTTCCGGCCCGAACTCGTGGCGGCCTTCGGACCCGACGACGTCGAGCGACTCCTCGGTGACGCGCGCATCATCCGCCACCGAGGGAAGATCGAGAGCACGATCCACAACGCGGGGTGCTTCCTCGACCTCGTGGCCGAGCGCGGGTCGTTCCTCGAGCACGTGCGCGGCTTCGCCCCGGCCGTGCACCACCGGCCGACGATGACGGGCGAGTTGGCGGCCACGACTCCCGAGAGCGTGGCACTCTCGAAGGATCTGCGACGGCGTGGGTTCCGCTTCGTCGGACCCACCACCGTGTACGCGTTCATGCAGGCCATGGGCCTCGTCGACGACCATGTCGAGGGCTGCGAACGAGGTGTCTGAGGGGCCGCTCAGACCCCGGTAACTGACGCTCTCCGCGGAGTCGGCTGGCCGATGTGCATCTGTCGGACACATCGCTAGGGTGCGCTCCGTGCACCAGGGACAACACACTCGTCGCGGCAGCGGCGCCGAGTCGGCGGCACCGACGGTCAACAACGGCGAGCGGAGGCAGGCATTGGCCGAGGCCATCCGCGCGGCCTACTCCGGACGACTCACCCAGCGAGAACTCGCGGGTCATCTCGGAGTGGCGCAGAACACGGTCAGTCGGTGGGCGACCGGCGAGGTCGAGCCCCGGCTCGATGACATCGCCGCGATCGAGGTCGCATGCGGCCTCGTGAACGGCCACATCCTCCGGTCGTCCGGATACGTCGACGACGACTTCGACCCGATGACGGCCGTCGCGAGCGATCATCGCCTCGACAACGCTCGTCGCGAGTTGTTGCTCGCCACCTACGCCGCAGCTCTCGAGCAGTCGAGCGGTCGGCGGCCCTGAGCCTCACCCCGGCGGCCACATGGTCGCCGGGTTCCGTGACAGTCGGTGGGGTCTTCCCCGCCCGTCAGTTGGCGTGCAGGTCGGCGTTGAGGCCGTCCCATTTCGCACTGCGCGGCAGTGCCTCGACCGCGCCCGTGATGCTGTTGCGTCGGTACAGGAGGCCACCCTTGCCGCTGAGTGCGCGGGCCTTGACCACCTCGACCCCTGACGTGCCGTGCAGGCCGACGAGAGTTCCCGCGGTGACATAGAGGCCGGCCTCGACGACACATTCGTCGCCGAGGCTGATACCGATCCCGGCCTCGGCCCCGAGAAGGCAGCGCTCGCCGATGGTGACCTGCTCGGTCCCGCCACCGGACAGCGTGCCCATGATGCTCGCGCCGCCACCGATGTCGCTGCCGTCGCCGACCACGACACCGGCCGAGATCCGGCCTTCGACCATCGACGTGCCGAGCGTGCCGGCGTTGAAGTTGCAGAAGCCCTCGTGCATGACGGTGGTGCCGGGCGCGAGATGGGCGCCGAGTCGGACCCGGTCGGCGTCGGCGATCCGGACCCCCGTCGGCACCACGTAGTCGGTCATCCGGGGGAACTTGTCGAGTCCGTGCACCGTGAGCACGGCACCCTGGCGGCGCGCCTGCCAGCGGACCTCGTCGACGCGATCGACCGGAACGGGCCCGACGTTCGTCCACGCGACGTTGGCGAGCAACCCGAAGACACCGGTGAGGTCGATCGTGCGCGGACGGGCGAGGCGGTGGGAGAGCAGGTGCAGGCGGAGGTACGCGTCGGAGGCCGACGCCGGTGCGGTGTCGGTGTCGATCGTCAGCGCGACCGCCTCGACACGGACACCCCGGACATCGTCGTGCCGCTCGGCCACGCGAAGCTCGTCGATGTCGGACGTTGGCGCGTCACCGAGCCCCAGCGAGCGGTACCAGGTGTCGAGGACGACACCGTCGTCGGTGATCGTCGCGAGTCCGTGTCCCCATGCCTGTGCCATGTCGGGTCCTCCGTGCAGATGTGTGAGCGGGTGCGGGTGGGTGGTTGTCGGTGACGCGCGGTCACCAGCGATTGCGGGCCTCTTCGGCGAAACCCCTGATGCCGTCGAGCACATGGGTCGTCCCGTCGTCGTCGACGACAGTGCCCGACCAGGTGCCGAAGAGCTGGTGGACCTCCATGCGGAGGACCTTGAGGTCGGTGACGTCGTAACGATCGAAGGTCGGCGTCAGCGTGAGGTCGACCCGACCCTCGTCGCCGGTGAGGCGCCACGGGCGCATCGGGTCGTCCCAGTCGTAGTCCCACTCGAGCTCGGAGCCGATCTTGGTGAGCCGACCGTCGACGCACAGTGCGTTCTCGGTGGCCCCGGTGCCGACGGTCCACTTGCCGCCGAACTGCAGGCCGATGATCCGACCGTCGGTGGTGCGGCCAGAGGCGGCGGCCCAGTTCCAGCGGTTCGAGTAGGGCCAGATTCCGCGTCCGAGGTCTTGCACGCCCCACGCGTCGTGAGCGGCGTCGAGGACATGGACGCGGGTGCCGACCCGTACGGTGCCCTCGACGGGTCGCGAGTTCTGCTTCGAGGTGAACTGGAAGCGCCGCCGACTCCACGGGATGAGCACGTTGAGCGACTCGTGCCGCTCGGGCTTGAGGACCCGGAGATCGACCTCGATGTCACCGGCGACAGGGTCGGTGCCCCGGGCCGAGATCGTCGTGGCGTCGACGTCTTCCGAGATCCGCAGAGCGAATCGCCCACGGCGTTGGTCGACCGTTCCGGTGCACACCTGCTCGGGCATCGCGAACCCGCGGGCGAACGGGACGAGCACACCCGCCGTCGCTTGGTGTCCGGTTGCGTGCTCCATGACCCACACGTTCGCGAGGCCGATGTAGTCGACATCGGCGCAGACGAACGACACGACGACCTCGTCGCTGTTCACGCACCAGTAGTCCCACACCTTCTTCCGGCCGTGGGCGCGTCGCAGGTTGGCGCGCAGCATCGGCGACCGCGACCAGCCCCGTGCACCCTCGTGGAGTCGCCCGTGACCGTCGCACAGGTCGACCGGACCCGTGATCTCGGGCTCGTGGGTGGCCACGGGTCAGAGCGCCTCGGGACGCAGGGTGGGGAAGAGGATGACCTCCTTGATCGAGTTGACCCCGGCGATGAGCATGGCCACGCGGTCCATGCCGATGCCGAGACCACCCGTCGGCGGGAGGCCGTACTCGAGGGCGCGGAGATAATCCTCGTCGACGGTGCCGCGTTCGGCATCGCCTGCGTCCTTGGCAGCCTGTTCGTCCTCGAAGCGGCTGCGCTGCTCGACGGGGTCGTTGAGCTCGGAGTACCCGTTGGCGAGTTCGCGGCCCCCGACGAACAGCTCGAACCGTTCGGTCAGGTGCGGGTCGTGACGGTCGACGCGAGCGAGGGGTGAGATCTCGACGGGGTGGCCCGTGACGAAGGTCGGTGCGATGAGCGTGTGCTCAGCGAGGTTCTCGAAGAGCTCCTCGATGATCTTCCCGGAACCCCACCGCGGGTTGACCGGCACGCCGTGTTGGGCGGCGAGGGCGCGCAGGTCGTCGACCGGCTGCGACGGGTGCACGGCGACCCCGGTGGCCTCGTGGACGAGGTCGATCATCCGGACCTGCCGCCACGGGTGGGCGAGATCGACCTGCTCGGTCTCGCCGTCGGGTCGGTGGACGGTCACGACCGACGTGCCGGTGGCGTCGATGGCGGCCTGCGTGATGAGGGTCTCGGTGATCTCGATCATCTCGCTGTAGTCGCCGTAGGCCTGGTACAGCTCCATCATCGTGAACTCGGGGTTGTGCCGCGTGCTGATGCCCTCGTTGCGGAAGATGCGACCGATCTCGAAGACCCGCTCCATCCCGCCGACGATGAGGCGCTTGAGGTGCAGCTCGAGGGCGATGCGCAGATAGAGCTGCATGTCGAGGGCGTTGTGGTGGGTGATGAAGGGGCGGGCGTGGGCGCCCCCGGCCTCGACGTGCAGGACCGGTGTCTCGACCTCGATGAACGAACGCTCGTGGAGCGTGCGCCGGAAGCTGGCGATGATCGCATGGCGGACCCGGAAGTTGTGCCGAGCCTCCTCGTTGACGATCAGGTCGGCGTAGCGCTGGCGGAAACGGGTGTCGGTGTCGGTGAGCCCGTGCCACTTGTCGGGCATCGGGCGCACGGCCTTCGAGAGCAACTCGACCTGCTCGGCCTTGACGCTGAGCTCGCCCTTGCGGGTGGTCATGACGGTGCCGTGCACGCCGACCCAGTCGCCGAGGTCGAGGTCCTTGATCGCCTCGAACGCGTCGTCGCCCACCACGGCCTTGCTGACGAACAGCTGGACCTCACCGTCGCGGTCGCGCATGGTGGCGAAGACGAGCTTGCCGGAATCGCGCAGCAGCATGACGCGGCCGGCCACCGCGACGCGGATGTCGGTCTCGGTACCGGGCTCGAGGTCGCCGTGCGCGGCACGCAGTTCGGCCAGCGTGGTCGACCGGTCGAACCGGTACGGATAGGGATTGGTCCCGTCGTTGCGGAGTCCGTCGAGCTTGTGGAGCCGCTTGGCCTTCTCGGCGGCGAGTCCGCTCCCTGTGTGGATGTCGGTGTCGTCGGCGGGGAGGGGGGACTCGTCGTTCACAAGGAGGCAACGGTAGTCGGTGGAGGCCGCGTTCTTGCCGGAAATCGCCGCTGTCACACGACTACCGTGACCGTGATGGTGGCTCGGAGGCGGTGGAGGTGGGGCGTCGCGCTCGTCGCCGCGATCGGTTCGGCCGGGGCCGCCTCGGCGATCGATCTGCCCCCGCCCGTCGAGTCGCTGGTGGGTGGGAGCGACGAGGTCGGACTCGTCGGTGCCCAGTGGGTCGGTCCGGTCGTCCCCGGTGGTGGGATCGCCGGCGACCTCGCGTCGGTGTACCAGGTGGGCGAGCTGACGACGCCGCTCCGTTGGGCCGTCGAGGCCGCAGTGGCCGACGCAGGAGCGGCGATGGTCACGACCCGTGGCTTCAGCATCGGGCTCGTCCGACTCCGTCGTGGCGACGTGGTCCTCCAACAGGCCCGAGCGGCCGGATGGGGCTTCCCGATGGGTGTGTCGGCCTTCCCCGACGCGGCGATCGCCGCGGTGATGGGCCGTGACCTGGCGTCGGTGGTGGGCGGCGAGAGCATCGTGATGAGTGCGACGAGTGCCGCGATCCGGGGGGCCGAGGCGGGCGACGTCGTCGAGTTCCGTGGTGCGGCGGGCAACCGGGTGTCGTTCGTGCTCGGCCGCATCGTCGCCGACGACGACATCGGCGGGACCGAGATCCTCATGGACACCGACCAGGCCGCTCGGCTCGGCGCGGTGTACGACACTCGGGCGCTCATCCTGCAGATCCCCGACCGGGCGGCACTCGACGCTGCTCTCGCTCGTGAACTCCCGCGCAGCGGCATCCGCTCGCGTGTCCGCCGGTCGTGGGATCTCCCCGATCCCGACCTCACGCTCGGCCTCGGTGAGACCAAGGCCCTCCTCGGTGAGTTCGATCTCGACTACGCCCACCTCTCGCCCGGTGGTTGGACGGCGATGAGCCCCGAGTGGGTCGCGGCGTACATGCCTCCCGAACGCGAGCCGTACCCGACCGGCATCGAAGCCCGATGCCATGTCGTGATCGAGGCCGACCTGCGTGCGGCCCTCCGGGAGGTCGTCGCTGCAGGACTCGCCTCGGGCATCGACCTCGACAACACCAACACCTACGGCGGGTGCGGTCGGGGGATGGCGCGCTACGGCCGGTCGAGTGCGTTCCTCGGTTCGGTGTCGCGGCACTCGTGGGCCCAGGCCATCGACATGAACACGGTGACCAACTGCCAGGGCTGCGTCCCGGTGCTCGACTGTCGGATCGTGCGCATCTTCCGCAAGCACGGGTTCGCCTGGGGCGGCAACTTCCTCCGACCCGACGGGATGCACTTCGAGTGGGTGGGGGAGCAACGGAACCGCCTCCCGTACCCGTCGAAGTACTGCCCGAACCGGGTGGCACTCCCGACCGAGTCGATCACCGAGCCGGCATCAAGTGCGAGCACGATGTTCGCCGACGACGGATGGCTGGGAGAATGACGGGGTGCCGACCACTCCCGATGCCCTCCGGACCCGACTCGGTCTGCTGATCCGCGATCGGGTCGTCGGCGACGATGCCGAGGCCAAGCGTGCGGCGTTGTTCGACGCGCCGGGCGAGCGTTGGTTCGCCGACGACGCAGCGATCCGCGAGGTCCACGCCGACGCAGCGATGTTCGTCGGAGGCCTCCGGGCTCTGCTGCTGCAGTCGCTGCACCCGTTGGCGATGGCCGGCGTGGCGCAGCACAGCGACTACCGCGCCGACCCGTGGGGTCGACTCCAGCGCACGGCCGACTTCCTCGCTGCCACGACGTTCGGTCCCGCCGACGTGGCCGAGCACGCTGTGGCGCGGGTGCGCGACGTGCACCGCCGCGTGCGTGGTCGGGCCGCTGACGGTCGCCCGTACTCGGCCGGCGACCCGCACCTGCTGCGGTGGGTCCACGTCTGCGAGGTCGACAGCTTCCTTGCGGCCCACCAGCGGTACGGGGCCACGCCGCTGAGTCCCGAGCGCGCCGACGAGTACGTGGCCCAGACCGCGGTGGTGGCCGAGCGACTCGGGGTCAACCACCCGCCGGTCACCGTCGCCGAACTGGCCCGCGAGATCGTCGACTTCCGGCCCGAACTCGGGTCGACCCCCGAGGCGCGAGCGGCCGCCCGCTTCCTGCTCGTCGAGCCGCCCCTCCCGCTCCCGGCGCGCCCGGCGTACGGGGTGCTCGCCGCAGCGGCGGTCGGGCTGCTGCCGGCATGGACGCGCTGGCCCCTCCGCCTGCCGTGGCTCCCGGTCAGCGAACGGCTGCTGGTGCGGCCGGCCGGTGCGGCCGTCACCGGTGTCATCCGGTGGTCACTCGCGGCCGCGGGGTAGCCTTGCGAGCCGTGAGCACTCGCTTCGTCATCATCGGCGGCGGTCCTGCCGGCAACACCGCTGCCTCGCACGCCGCCCGATTCGGGGCCCAGGTCACCCTCATCGAACGCGACGTCATCGGCGGTGCCGCCCACCTCTGGGACTGCATCCCGTCGAAGGCGATGATCGCCACGGGCGGGGCGATGAGCTTCACCCGCCGCATCACCGGCATGGGTCTCGAGCAGCAGACCGGGCGGGTCGACGTGTCGTCGCTCACCCAGCGCATCGACGGCATCAAGACCCGCCTCCAGGACAGCACCACCGAGCTGCTCGAGAGCCAGGGCGTGACCCTCGTGTACGGATCGGCCCGTCTTGTCGGCCCTCACGAGGTCGAGGTCACCGATGCCTCCGGCACCCGCGTCATTCCCGCCGATGCCGTCCTGATCGCCACCGGAACCAGCCCGCGCATCCCCGAGTGGTGCCAGCCCGACGGTGAGCGGATCCTCACGACCCGCGACTGCTATCCGCCCCGGATCTTCCCGCGCAGCATGACCGTGGTGGGCTCGGGCGTCACTGGAGTGGAGTTCGTGCACATGTTCGCCAGCTTCGGCGCCGAGGTGTCGCTCGTGGTGAGCCGTCAGCAGGTGCTGCCCGCGAAGGACCCCGAGGTCGCCGCTGTTCTCGAGGACGACTTCCTCCGCCGCGGTGTGAAGCTCCTCAAGGGCGCCCGCGCCACTTCGATCGAGCGCGAAGGTGACGACGTCGTGGTTCGCTGCGACGACGGGCGCGTCGTGCGGAGCTCGCACGCCGTCCTCGCCATCGGGTCGGTGCCGAACACGGCCGGCCTCGGCCTCGCGGAGATCGGCGTCGAACTCGACGGCGGGTACGTCAGCATCAACCACAACTGCCAGAGCAGCCTGCCGCACATCTACGCGGCCGGTGACGTGAGCGGCAAGCTCCCGCTGAGCAGCGTGGCGAGCATGCAGGGCCGCAAGGTCGCCGAGCACCTGATGGGCATGCAGCGGTCGGGTCATCGCCATCTCGACTACGACAAGGCTGCGAGCGCGATCTTCACCGAACCCGAGATCGCCGACGTCGGTCTCGCCGAGGCCGATGCGTTCGCCGTCGGCCGCAAGATCCGGGTGACGAAGGTGCCGTTCTCGGCCACTCCGAAGGCGCTCATCAACAACGACTCGCGTGGCTTCGTGAAGATCATCAGCGACCCGGCCACGGGTGTGGTGCTGGGTGGGTCGATCGTCGGTCAGTCGGCCGCCGAGTTGATCTCGGTGATCGCCCTGGCCGTGACGGCCAACCTCAAGGTCACCGACATCGTCGAGAGCCTGCTGGTGCACCCTGCGCTGGCCGAGGCACTGTCCGAAGCCGCAGAGTGACGGTGGCGGGCGGAAGACCGCCCGGCAGGATCGGTACCCGTCAGCCGATGACGACGACGACGTCGCCGGCGCCGACGGTGTCGCCCGCAGAGACCTTGATCTCCTTGACCTCGCCGGCCTTCTCGGCGGTGATCTGGTTCTCCATCTTCATGGCCTCGAGGACCACGACGGCCTGACCGGCCTCGACCGACTGTCCGACCTCGACGAGGACCTTGACGATGGTGCCCTGCATCGGCACCTCGACGTTGCCGCTGCCCGATCCGCCGGACGAGCCGCCACCGCCGGCCGCACGGGCCTTCTTGGCGGGTGCGGCCTTGGCGCCGGCGACGGCCATCACCGGCGCGTCGGGGACCCACATCGAGACGTCGAAACGCTTGCCGTTGACCTCGACGGTCGTGCGGCGCTGGACCAGCGGGGCCTCGTCGTCGGAGGCCGCAGCGGGCGCCTTCGGGGGCTCGACGCCCGAGAGGTCGAGCCTCTCCTCGACCCACTTGGTCGAGTGTTCCATCGCCTGGAAGTCGGCATGGCGGAGGATGGCCAGGTCGGCGGGGGTCGTGGTGGCCACGCCCTCGACGACCATCTCCTCGAGACAGCGGATGGTGCGGGCGATCGCGGTGGGGCGATCCTTGCCCCACACGATCAACTTGCCGACCAGGTTGTCGTAGTACTGGCTGACCGTGTCGCCGCTCTCGTAGCCGGCGTCGAAACGGACTCCGAAGCCGTCGGGGGCGACCAGCTTGCTGATCGTGCCGGGCGACGGGAGGAACTTGCCGCCCGCCGGGTTCTCGGCGTTGATGCGGACCTCGATGCCGTGACCGCGGCGCTGGGCGGCGATCTCGTCCTGCGTCATCGGCAGCGGCTCGCCGCTGGCGACGCGGATCTGCCACTCGACGAGGTCGATGCCGGTGATCACCTCGGTGACCGGGTGCTCGACCTGGAGGCGGGTGTTCATCTCGAGGAAGAAGAAGTCGCCGTCCTGGTAGATGAACTCGACGGTGCCGGCGTTGTAGTAGCCGACGGCCTTCGCCGCCTTGATCGCTGCCTCGCCCATGGCCTCTTCGATGCCGGGGGCCATGCCGTACGACGGGGCTTCCTCGATGAGCTTCTGATGGCGGCGCTGGGCCGAGCAGTCGCGGGTGCTGACCCAGACCACGTTGCCGTGCTGGTCGCCCACGATCTGGACCTCGACGTGGCGCGGCCACGTGAGATAGCGCTCGATGTAGATCTCGTCGCGGCCGAAGAAGGCCTTCGACTCGCGCTGGGCGCTGTCCATCGCCTCTTGCACCTCGTCGGCGCTGCGGACGACCTTCATGCCGCGCCCACCGCCACCGAAGGCGGCCTTGATGGCGATCGGGTAGCCGTGCTCGGCGCCGAAGGCGCGGATCTCGTCGGCCGACGTGACGAACTCGGTCGTGCCCGGCACGATCGGAGCGCCGCCGCGGAGGGCCGCCTTGCGGCTCGACACCTTGTCGCCCATCTCGTCGATGGCGGCCGGGGGCGGGCCGATGAAGGCGACGCCCTTGGCGGTGATGGCACGGGCGAAGTCGGCGTTCTCGCTGAAGAAGCCGTAGCCGGGGTGGACCCCGTCGGCGCCGCTCTGCTCGATGGCGTTCAGGATCGCTTCGGTGTTGAGATAGCTCTCGGCAGCGGTCTGGCCACCGAGGGCGTAGGCCTCGTCGGCGAGCCGCACGTGGAGGGCGTCGCGGTCGAGCTCGCTGTAGACGGCGACGGTGGCGATACCGAGTTCGCGGGCGGCGCGGATGACGCGCACGGCGATCTCGCCGCGGTTGGCGATGAGGATCTTCTTCAGCACGGTGGCAATCTAGGCGCAATGACCAGCCACGACGCATTCCGAGAGCACGGAGGGGGCTGGCACGTCACGGTCGTCGCCGAGACTGGGAGCACCAATGCCGACCTCCTCGAGGCGGCAGTCCACGGGGCCCCTGATCGATCGGTGCTGGTCGCCCGTCACCAGACGGCGGGTCGCGGGCGCCTCGATCGACGTTGGGAGGCCCCGCCGGGCGCGAACCTGCTGGTGTCGCTGCTCTTCCGGTCGCGGGTCGGCGACCCGCACCTGCTGACCCAGCGGGTCGCGCTGGCGGCTCAGGAGGCCGCACGGCTGACGGCGGGTGTCGATGCCCTGCTGAAGTGGCCCAACGACCTGCTCGTCGGGACGGCGAAGCTCGCCGGGATCCTCGCTCAGGCGCAGCCGTCGGTCGGGGGCCCGGCAGGGGCGCTCGACGTGGTGGTGGGTATCGGGCTCAACGTCGGCTGGTCGCCCGACGGCGCGGCCCGACTCGGTGACGCCACCGACCCGACGGCCGTGCTCGAGGCCCTGCTGGCCGCGCTCGACCGACTGCCGGTCGACGACGGGGCGCTGGCCGCGCTCTACCGCTCTCGTCTGGCGACCCTCGGTCGTGAGGTCCGGGTCGAGCTGACCGGTCCGGGTGATGCGGCCGTGGTGACTGGTCGGGCGGTCGACGTCGAACCCGACGGGCGACTCGTGGTGCTCGACCCGTGTGGTGTCACGCACCGCTTCGCGACCGGCGACGTGATGCACCTCCGCTGAGCAGAGGCGGAACTACCCTCGCAACGATGCTCACGTTCGACACCTCGCCCCTGCGCCGTCGGCATCGGGCCGGCTCGCTGGCGCTGGTGGCCGCCGTGGTCGCTGTCGTCGGAGCACTCGGCATCGTCACGGCAGCGAAGCGCACCATCACCGGCATCGAAGAGGTGCCCGGTGTGGCCGAGGTGCTCAGCCCGGCGAGCGACACCGTCGACAACTACCTCCTCGTGGGGAGCGACAGCCGTGCGGCCGGCGACCCGAACACGGGTGACAGCGGCGACGTCACGGGCAACCGCAGCGACAGCCTGATGGTGCTGCGGTACGACAAGGCGAGTGGTGTGGCCGAACTGCTCTCGTTGCCGCGCGACCTGTACGTCGAGGTGCCGGGACACGAGGGTCGCCGCCGGATCAACTCGGCCTACAACGACGGCCCGGCCGTCCTCGTCCGCACGGTGCAGTTGCTCGGGATCCCCGTGCACCACTACGTCGAGGTCGACTTCAGCGGGTTCACCCAACTCGTCGAGGCGCTGGGTGGCATCGACATCTGCTTCAAGCGGCCCACCCGCGACATCAACACCGGTCTGGCGATCCCGACCAAGGGTTGCTACACGCTCGACGGGAAGATGGCGCTCGCTTACGCGCGCAGCCGTCACTACGAGGAGTGGCGCGAGGGCGAGTGGCAGGAAGACCCGACCTCCGACCTTGGCCGCACGCGTCGTCAGCGGCGGTTCGTGAACCTCTGCCTGCAGAAGGCCGTCGCCGAGGTCAAGGCCAACCCGTTCCGGACCGGTTCGCTCGTCGACGCGATCAGCGCCGCCGTGCGGACCGACGCCGCCCTCGATCCGCTCGACGCCGCGATGTCGCTGCGCGGCGCGGTCGACGAGGGTCTCGGGACCTTCGCGCTGCCCGTCGTGCCGGCCACGGTCGACGGCAACGACATCCTCGAACTCGGTGACGGTGCTGCGGAGGTGCTCGCCTACTTCCGGGGCGAGGGACCGCGTCCGCGTCAGCAGGGCTGACATACTGGCGCCATGCCCACCGTGCGCGAGAGCGACACCATCGCAGGCGTGTACGTGGTCGAACCCACGCTGCACGGCGACCAGCGAGGCCTGTTCATCGAGACCTACCGCCGTGAGTGGTTCCCCCAGGGCCGCGAGATGGTCCAGGGCAACCGGTCGAACAAGCAGCAGGGCGCCGTGGTCGGCCTGCACTACCACCTGCACCAGTCCGACTACTGGTACTGCCCGGTGGGCACGATTCGGGTGGTGCTGCACGACCTGCGCGAGGGGTCGCCCACCGACGGGGCCACGTTGGCGTTCGACATCTCGGGCGAGAACCACCTGGGGGTGTACATCCCGCCCGGTGTGGCGCACGGGTTCGCGGCGCTGACCGACGTGGTGATGACCTATCTCGTCGACAACTACTACAACCCTGCCGACGAGCTGGGCGTGCTGTGGGACGACCCCGCCATCGGAGCCGACTGGGGAGTGACCGACCCGATCCTGTCGGGCCGCGACCTGGCGAACCCGCTGCGGGTCGGCATCCCCGAGAACCGTCGGCCGTACTGGCCGATGCGGACCTGACCGCGAGGAACCATGAAGATCTTCGTCACCGGAGCAGCGGGCTTCATCGGCTCGAACTACGTGCGCTGGCTGCTGGCCAACAGCGACCACGAGGTCACGATCCTCGATGCGCTGACCTACGCCGGAAACCTCGAGAGCATCCGCGATCTGCTCGACGATCGCCGGTGCGAGTTCGTGCACGGTGACATCTGCGACCAGGACGTCGTGGTGCGGTCGATGGACGGCCATGACGCCGTCGTGCACTTCGCCGCCGAGACCCACGTCGACCGGAGCATCACCGACCCGTACTCGTTCGTGCGCACCAACTGCTTCGGCACCAACGTGCTGTGCGACGTCGCCCGCCGGGTCGGGGTCGGCAAGTTCCTCCACATCAGCACCGACGAGGTGTACGGCAGCATCGACGTCGGCTCGTTCCGCGAGTCCGATCGGTTGACCCCGCGGTCGCCCTACTCGGCGGCCAAGGCCGGCAGCGACCTGATCGCCCTGAGTTATGTGACGACCCACGGACTCCCGGTCGTGGTGACCCGGTGCAGCAACAACTTCGGTCCGTACCAGTTCCCCGAGAAGGTCATCCCGCTGTTCACGACGAACCTGCTCGACGGCCGCAAGGTCCCGCTCTACGGCGACGGCGGCAACGTCCGCGACTGGATCCACGTCGAGGACCACAACAGGGCGGCCCACCTGGTGCTTGAGAAGGGTGTCGTCGGCGAGATCTACAACATCGGCGCGCACATGGAGCTCACGAACCGCGAACTCACGCATCGCCTGATCGAGTTGTGCGGGCGCGACGAGTCGTTCATCGAACCGGTCGCCGATCGTCTCGGGCACGACCGTCGCTACTCGGTCGACATCTCGCGCACTCAGGCGCTCGGCTGGCGGCTCGAGCGGTCGTTCGACGAGTCGCTGGCCCAGACGGTGCAGTGGTACCGCGACAACCGTTGGTGGTGGGAGCCGCTCAAGGCGAAGGCCGGGCTCTGATGAGGGTGCTGGTCACCGGCGCGAACGGGCAGCTGGCGACCGATCTCGCGGCGCACTGTGCTGCGCAGGGTGACGAGGTCGTCGCCCACGGTCGGGCGACCCTCGACGTCACCGACCGCGACGCTGTCCGCTCGGCGATCCATGCGGTGCGTCCCGATGCGGTCGTGAACTGTGCGGCGTGGACGGCGGTCGATGCCTGCGAGTCGGACGAGCCCAAGGCCTTTGCCCAGAACGCCCTCGCCGTGCGGTGGCTCGCCGAGGCCTGCGCGTCCACCGGGGCCCACCTCGTCCAGGTCAGCACCGACTACGTCTTCGACGGCACCCTCGACCGCCCCTACAGGGAGCACGACACGACGTCGCCCCAGAGCGTGTACGGGGCGAGCAAGCGTGCGGGCGAGGTCGAGGCTCTCGCCCTCGGTGCCGGTGCGGCCGTGGTCAGGACGTCGTGGGTGTGTGGCCGTCACGGGGCGAACATGGTCAAGACCGTGATGCGGCTGGCCTCTGAGCGCCCCGAACTCGCCTTCGTCGACGACCAGATCGGACATCCGACCTTCACCCACGACCTCGCTCCGGTCCTGCGCCGCATCGGGCTCGAACGTCTCGGCGGCATCGTCCACGCGACGAACGCAGGCGTGGTGTCGTGGTGCGGCTTCGCTCGTGCGGTCGTGGCCGCGATGGGGCTCGACCCCGCCATGGTTCGGCCGATCTCGACAGCCGATCTGCAGCCGCCTCGGCCTGCGCCCCGACCTGCCAACAGCGTGCTCGAGAACAGCGTGCTGGCGGCCCTCGGGTGGGGACCGTTGCGCGACTTCACCGAGCCCCTCGCCGAGACGGTGGCCGCCCTGCGCTGACGCGTCCGACGCTGTTCGGGCGCCGTGTAGATTGTTCGGTACCGAACGATCCGCGAGTGGCGCTGATCGGGGTGGAGGACCGGACATGGGAGAGATCGTCGGCGGTGCACTGGTGGCCCACGTGCCCCCGCTCGTCCTGCCCGAGTCGGTGCGTCTCGAACTGAACGGCGGCCGTGACTTCTCGATCGTCGACGGTCTGCATCGCATGCGCCGCGAACGTCTCGACGATGCGGGAATCGACACCATCGTCGTGCTCGACACCCACTGGTTCACGACCTTCGAGTGGGTCGTCTCCGGGCACGAGCGCCGCTCGGGGCGGTTCACCAGTGAGGAACTGCCCCGTGGCAACCCGCAGATGCCGTTCGACATGCCGGGTGACCCCGAGCTGGCGAGGCTGATGGCCGAGGTGGCGGGGGAGCGGAGTGACACCTGGGTGCACGCCAGCGACGACCCGTATCTGCCGGTCAAGTACGCGACGGTGTATCTCACGCCGTACCTCCAGCGCGACGAGCGGTGGATCTCGGTGAGTATCTGCCAGACCGCCGAGTTCGACGACTGCATGATCCTCGGCGAGGTGCTGGCCGAGGCCGTGCGTCGGAGCGACCGGCGTGTCGTGTTGATGGCGAGCGGAGCCCTCTCCCACAAGTTCTGGCCGCTGCGCGAATTGCGTTCGCACGAGGGCGCCGACCCTGCGCACGTCGTGAGCCCTGCGCACCGTGCCGCCGACGAGGCGTTGATCGAACTCCTCGAGGCGGGCGACCACGCAGCCGTCCTCGCCGGGTACCCCGAGTTCCGGAAGTTCTCGCCCGAGGGGCGCTTCGCCCACTACCTGATCATGGCGGCGGCCATGGGCGGTGCCGACTGGCACTCGAAGGGCGTGGCCTACAGCGACTACGAGAACGCTGCGGGCACCGGGCAGATCCACATGTGGTTCGACGCCTGAGGTGTCACACGGTGCGTGCAGTCCGCGATGCGGGCCGCACGAGCCGTCGGGCGATCCTTAGGGCACGAACGATCTGTCGCATCTGCTACCTTCGGCGCCCATGGGGAACCGACGAGTACGCGTCATGTGGAGCGATCTGAACGGCCTGTCGCACGGCCGTTACGTCCCGGTCCGGCGCATCCACGAGCACACGCACCACGCCGTCACGACGCTGACGATGAACCCGCTGGGCGACATCCTCGAGGTGCCGGGCTACAGCAGTGACGTCGGCTTCCCCGATCTCTCGACCGTGCCGAGCACCGACTCGCGTCGGCCCGGCTGGGAGCCCGACACCGACGTCGTCATCGCCGGTCTCGAGTACCAGGGCAAGCCTCTCGCCCTCTGCCCGCGCGGCGCCCTCCAGCGCGCTGTCGACGCGTGGCGGGCCCTCGGGTACGAGCCGATGCTTGGCTTCGAGATGGAGTTCTACGTCATGCAGGCCGACTCGGCCGCGCCCGGTGGCTACTCGCCACTCGACCGCCCGCACCACCGTGTGTACGGCGTCGGGATGGGTGGCGACGTGTACGCCGCGGACGGCACCAGCATGATGTTCGAGTTCTTCGACAACGCCGAGCACTGCGAACTCGACCTCGAAGGCGTGTGCGCCGAGTTCAGCCCCGGCCAGATGGAGCTCAACATGAAGTACGGGCCGGCCATGGATGCCGCCGACCGTGCCTTCACGAGCCGCGAGATGGTGCGCGAGGTCGCCCACCGGCACGGCTTCGGGGCGACCTTCATGGGCCGCCCGATCAGCGGCCCCTTCACCGGCAGCGGCCTGCACATCAACTTCTCGCTCGTCCCCGTGAACGGCGGACCGAACGCGTTCGACGACCACAACGCCGAGTTCGGCATCAGCGAACTGGCCCGCCAGTGCCTCGGAGGGATGCTCGCCCACCATGAGGGCATGTCGCTCCTGTCGGCGCCGACGGTCAACAGCTACAAGCGCCTCATCCCCGGCATCATCGCCGGCTACTGGGCGAACTGGGGTCTCGACAACCGGATGAGCACCTACCGGATCCCCGGTGAGCGTGGTGCCGCGACCCGCATCGAGAACCGCATGCCGTGCGGAACGGCGAACGTCTACCTCGCGGCAGCGGCGATGCTGAACGCCGCGCTCATGGGCGTGAGCGCCGGGATCGACTGCGGTGCTCCGCAGGAGGGCAACGGCGACGCCGAGCCGAACACCGACCGCCACACCCCGCACTCGCTGGCCGACGCGATCGCCGCGTTCGAGGCCGACGCCGAACTGCGTGAGGCGATGGGCCACGACCTCAGCCTGGCGTTCCTGACGATCCGCAAGGACGAACTGGCTCGCTGGGAGGCCGAAGGTCTCGACTGGGATCCCCACGAGATCACTGCCTGGGAGCACCAGCACTACCTCCCCATCTACTGACCCTCCGCCAGCAGCCGAGTCCCCTCGGCGCGCGGCGTCGCTCGTCACCGAGAGGGGGTGACGGCAGGGCGGTCGGTCATCGGGCACAATGGGCCGATGCGCGTGGCCTACACACTCGAGCAGTGCTGGCACCGTGTCCCGGGCGGAACCGGAGTCGCGGCGCTGCGTGTCGCCGAGGCGCTCGGCCCGCACAACGACGTCCGCCTGATCGGCGTTGCGGGTCGTCACCGACGACTGCCGCCCGACCCGTGGACCCCTCCGATCCCGGTCGCGCACCTGCCCATCGCCTCGCCGTGGATGTACGAGTCGTGGCTGCGGTTCCGCTGGCCGTCGGTCGAGATCGCCACTGGTCCGGTCGACATCGCCCACGCCACCACGCTCATCCCGTGCCCCACGAAGGCGGCGCTGGTAGTCACGCTGCACGACCTGGCATGGGTCCACGAGCCGGCCCACTTCACGCGGCACGGGGTGCGCGTGTTCAACGAGAGCCTCGGGATCATCCGCCGCACAGCCGACCTCGTGCTGTGCAGCAGCCAGGCGACGATGGACGACTGCGTCGCGAACGGCATCAGTGCCGACCGGCTCCGTCTCGTCCCACTCGGGGTCGAGACCCAGCGGGCCACGCCCGAGGAGGTCGAGCGGGTGCGCGCCACCTACGGCCTTCCCGACGAGTACCTGCTGTTCGTGGGCACCGTCGAGCCGCGCAAGAACCTGCGCGGTCTCGTCGCCGCCCTGCAGCACATGGGTCGACGGATCCCGCTCGTGGTCGCCGGTGCAGTGGGGTGGGGGACCACCGGTGTCGAGCACGTCGACGAGACCCTCGTCTCGTTCCTCGGCTTCGTCCCGTCCGACGATCTCGCCGGTCTCTATGCGGGTGCCACTGTGTTCTGCTACCCGAGCGAGCGCGAGGGGTACGGGCTCCCCGTCCTCGAAGCGATGGCGCAAGGGGCTCCGGTCGTGACCAGTCGCGGCACGGCCACCGAGGAGACCGCGGGCGACGCAGCGGTGCTGGTCGACCCGATGTCGCCCGAGGACATCGGCCGTGGGATCGACGAGGCACTGGTCCGCCGCAACGAACTGCGGGCGAAGGGTCTGGCGCGCGCCCAACGGAGATCGTGGGCCGCGAGCGCTGCGCTCACCGCGGCTGCCTACCGGGAGCTCGCCGGATGACGAGCGGTCCCGGCACCCCGCGGGTGCTTGTCAACATGCTGTGGTGCGTCCCCGGTGGCGTCGGCGGCTCGGAGGAGTACCTCGTCCGTCAGGTGCTCGGACTCTCCGAGCAGCCCGGCACGCGCTGGCAGGTCACCGTCGCAGCGGCGCGGGGTCTCACCGGTGCGCACCCCGAGATGGCGGCGGTCGCGCACATGGTCGAGCCGGCGTTCGAGAGCCACGGTCGGGCGCGTCGGATCGTCGGAGAACTCACGTGGTTGCGCTCACACACCGGCGACGTCGACCTCGTCCACCACGGGGGCGGCACAGCACCGTTGCTGGCCCACCGTCCGTACGTATTGACGATCCACGATCTCCAGTTCCTCACCTACCCGCAGTACTTCTCGCGTCTCAAGCGGGCGTATCTGGGCGCCGTCATCCCTGGCTCGGCCCGGCGTGCGTCGGTGGTCACCGTGCCGAGCGACTACGTGCGCGACTCGGTGATCCGGCACTACGGCATCCCGGCGGAGCGGGTCATGGTCGTTCCGCACGGCATCGAACCGGCGCTGGCGTCGGAGATCACGCCGGAGGACGAACTCCGCTCGCGGTACTCGCTGGGCGACGGTCCGGTGGTCGTCTACCCGGCGGTCACGCATCCGCACAAGCGACACGACTTCCTGCTCGGCCTGATGCAGCGGCAGTGGCGCGACCCCGACCTGCGGCTGGTCTTCACGGGCGGGCGCGGTCTCGCCCACGACGAGGTCGCCGGAGGGGTGGCGAGCGATCCGCGTGTGCGTCACCTCGGCCGGGTGCCCGCGGCCGACCGCAACGGGCTGTTGGCGATGGCGACTGCGCTCGTCTTCCCGAGTCAGTACGAAGGCTTCGGTGCGCCGCTGATCGAGGCGATGACGCTCGGCTGTCCGGTGGTGTGCGGCGATGCGACCTGCATGCCGGGCATCGTGGGCGAGGCCGGGCTCGTGCGGCCGCTCGACGAGTCGGCGTGGACCAATGCCCTCGACGAGGCGCTCCGCCGTCGCGACGAGCTCGTGGTCGCAGGTCACCGGCGTGCAGCCGACTTCACGTCGGCGGCCAGCGGTGCGGCTCTCGTTCGTGCCTACGATCGGGCGCTCGGAGCAGCCTGAGATGACGACACCCACTGCCGACAACCCGACGCGTCCGCTGCGGCTGGCGGTGCTGTGTCCGCACTTCGCTCCCGACACCGCCCCGACGGGTGTCGTGATGACCCGCATCGTCCACGAGTTGGCGGCGCTCGGGCACGAGATCCACGTCGTCACGGCGCTGCCCTGGTACCGGGAGCATCGCATCGAGCCGGGCTGGGAGGGTCGGTGGATCCGTACCGAGACCACGCCGTGGGGCTCGATCACACGGGTCCACCCGTTCCCCGGCGGCGACAAGCGGAACCTGCTCCGTCGAGCCCTCGGCTTCGCCGGCTTCGGTGTGCTGTCGGGCCTGGCGTCCTTGCGTGGTGGTCGGGTCGACGCCGTCATCGCGATGTCGCCGCCTCTGACGATCGGCCTCACCGGCTGGGTGACTCATCTCGTGCGCCGTGGTCCGCTGGTCTTCAACATCCAGGACGTCTTCCCCGATGCGGCCATCGACACCGGTGCGATCACCGACCGGCGGATCATCGCTGTCGCCCGTTGGCTCGAGCGGGTCTCGTACCACCGCTCGAGGGCCGTCACCGTGCTCAGTGACGACCTACGCGACAACGTGGTCGCGAAGATCGCGCCGGGTCGCCTGCGGCGGGGTCGGCCCGAGGTCGTGGTCATCCCGAACTTCGTCGACACGGCGTTCATCACCCCTCGCGACCGGATGACCCCACTTCGGGCCGAGCTCGGTCTCGGCGACGGCCCTGTCGTTCTCTACGCCGGGAACATCGGCTTCTCGCAGTCGCTCGAGATGGTCATCGACGCGGCCCGAGAGTTCCCCACCGCCACGTTCCTCATCAACGGTGACGGATCGGCGCGGGCGGCGATGGAGGAGCGTGCGGCAGGTCTCCCGAACGTCGTGTTCAGCGGGTACCAGCCCCACGAACGGGTTCCGGAGGTGCTGGCCACCGGTGACATCCACCTCGTGCCCCTCCGTGCCGGCCTCGGCAGGGTCAGCGTTCCGTCGAAGACCTACAGCATCCTGGCGGCCGGGCGACCGGTGCTCGCCGCCATCGACCCCGGGACCGAGGTGCCGAGGATGATCGCGGCCAGCGGTGGCGGGGTGGCCGTCCCTCCGGACGACCCCGACGCTTTCCGGGCGGCGCTCGCCGCCCTCCTCGGTGACCTCCCGGCAGCGGCCGAGCAGGGCCGACGGGGCCGGGCGTGGGTCGAGGGTGAGGCGTCTCCGGCCGCGGTGGCCGAGGCCTACGCCTCCCTGGTCCGCCGGATCGCCGCCGGTCGCCCCGGCCGAACCCGGCGCCCGCGCGACGCTGGCTGAGCGCTCGGCCCGTTGTTCCGATAGCCTCGCACCCTCGTGGCCACCTCCTCTTCCGCCAAGAAGCTCGCCAGGCTCGCGTCGCGTGGCAAGGGCAAGAAGGTCCGCTTCCAGGGCGGCACCACTTTCCCCACCATCGTCGCCATCGTCAGCGCGGTGATGCTCCTCCTCGTCGTCTACAGCCGTGCCACCGTGCCGGCCGAGGAGACCGGGGCGCCCCAGCCCGGTGACAACTGGTCGATCGCCTACGGCATCCGCGTCTGCGACGAGTGGATCCCGAACCTCTCGGGTACGGCCGACGAACTCGACGCCGATGTCAGCACCGGCGACATGACGGCCGTCGAGACCGGCACCGACGCCGACGGCATCATCCACTACCACCCGCAGACCGGCGGCAACACCGGTCGTAAGGCCAAGCTCGGTGTGTTCCTCCGCCAGTACGGCATCTCGTTGAGCGACACCCGCCTCGAGATCCCCGAGAGCCAGGTGGCCGCGGGCGAGACCCGGGTGTGGGACACCGCCGACTTCACGTGCGACGGCAAGGAGACCCAGGTCCGCGTGCGGGTGTGGGACGACTACACCAGCGGCGCCTTCGTCGACAACGTGACCGACTTTGCCAGCCTGCGGTTCACCCGCAGCGGCATGGTGTTCGCCATCGCCATCGTTCCCAAGGACGCCGAGATCCCGCTGCCCGATTCGGCAGCGACACTCGCCGACCTCGGTGTGATCGGGGCGGGCTCGGGCTCCACCGACACCACGGGTGTGACCGAGACGACGGCCGCGACCGAGACCACGGCGGCGGCCGACACGACCGTCGCCGCGGAGACCACGGCCGCGACCCCCACCACGGGCGGCTGATGCGGGCCGTCGTGCTCGTGGGCGGGTTCGGTACCCGCCTCCGGCCGCTGACCTCGTCGGTACCCAAGCCGATGCTCCCGGTGGGGCATCTGCCGATCATCGAGCGGCTCATCCGCAACCTCGCTCGGGGTGGCGTCACCGAGGTCGTGCTGGCGCTCGGGTTCAAGCCCGAGCCCTTCGTCGAGGCCTTCCCCGACGGCACCTGTGCCGGGGTGACCCTTCGCTACGCCGTCGAACCCGAGCCGCTCGACACGGCCGGAGCGATCCGCTTCGCCGCCGAGAGCGCCGGCATCGACGACACGTTCGTCGTCGCCAACGGTGACGTCCTCACCGACCTCGACATCGCCCGACTGGTCGAGCACCACCGCGACCGCGGTGCCGAGGCCACGATCGCCCTGATCGGAGTGCCCGATCCGTCGGCGTTCGGCGTGGTGGCCCTCGACGCCGAGGGTCGTGTCGAACGCTTCGTCGAGAAGCCGGCTCCGGGGACGGCGCCGAGCAACCTGATCAACGCCGGGACCTACGTGCTCGAACCGTCGGTGCTCGGGCGCATCGCCACCGGGCGCAAGGTCTCGATCGAGCGCGAGACCTTCCCCGCCGTCGTCGCCGATGGTGGCCTGTACGCACTGGCGACCGACGACTACTGGCTCGACACCGGTCGGCCCGAGCTCTACCTGCAGGCCAACCTCGATGTGGTGCGCGGCCTCCGTCGCCACGACACCTGCGAGCCGGTCGCCGCAGGTGCCGACGTCGACCCCACGGCTCGTCTCGACGAGACCGTCGTGGCCTCCCGTGCACGCATCGGGGCGGGCGCCGTGGTGACGGCCTCGGTCGTCCTCGACGGTGCGGTCATCGCCGACGGTGCGCGGGTGACAGACTCGGTCGTGATGGGTCACGTGGGTGCAGGTGCGGTCGTGTCGGCGTCGGTCATCGGTGCCATCGGTTCGGTCGCCGACGGCGAGCACGTGCAGGGCGAGCGACGCCCCGACCCCGACGCCTCGTGAAGGCGCTGGTGGTGGGCGGAGCCGGGTTCCTCGGCTCCCACCTCACCGAGCGCCTCGTCGCCGAAGGTCACTCGGTCGACGTCGTCGACATCCTCTCGACCGGTTCGCTCGGCAACCTCGCTGCAGCCCGCCGCCTGTCGGGCGACCTGCGGATCCACACGCTCGACGCCACGTCGCCGGAGTTCGCGAGTCTGATGGCCATGCGTGAGCCCGAGGTCGTCTACCACCTCGGACTCCTGCCTCCCGGCGAGCCAGCGGAGGACACGCTCCAGGCCTCGCTGTCGTCGCTGGCGGCCGTGCTCGAAGGAGCGCGTCGCGGGTTGCCGGCCAAGGTGGTCGTCGCGCTCGGCGCTGCAGCGGTCTACGGGGAGGTGCCGGCCAAGGAACAGCCGGTGAAGGAGAGCCGCATCGGTGCCCATGCGAGTGTGGCTGCGGCGGCGACGCGCTCGCTGCTCGATCTGCTCGGTGTGTATCGCGAGCGGCACGGTGTCGAGTTCACCGCCCTCGTGATCGGGTCGGCCTACGGGCCGCGCCAGCGGCGTGAGGCGGGCGTGGTGGCGGCGTTCGCCGCGGCCCTGCGCGACGGGGTCACCCCGATGCTCGAGGGCGACGGACGCCAGACCCGCGACTTCGTGTACGTCGACGATGTGGTCGACGCACTCGCTCGGGCGTCCACGCGGGCCGGTGGACTGCTCGTGAACATCGGGACCGGAACAGCGACCTCGATCCGCGACGTGTGGTCGGCGATGGCCGGGCCCGACGGTCGGCCGCCTGCTCCGGCGCCGCGTCGACCCGACGACATCGCCCGCATGTCGTTGGCGGTCACCCGGGCCCGCATCCATCTGGCATGGGCGCCGTGGACCGCCCTGGCCGACGGTCTGCGCGCCACGGTGGCTACGACGACAGAGTGACCCCGGCCGCGGCGAGCGTCTGGCGGGCGAGTTCGGCGCCGATCTCGGGGCTGCTCATGATGCTCGGCGTGATCACCACGTCGAGGCCCTCGGCGCGCACGGCGTCGGCGAGGTGGGCGTCGACCGGGTCGATCACCAGCGCTCGAGCGATGGGGGCGTAGAGCTGGGCCACACCGACGACCGACGACTCGTGGCCGAGTTCCTCGAGCATCCGGTCGGCCGGGCCCTTGAGGGCGGCGCCGCCGACGATGGGGGAGATGGCGGCGACGGTGTCGCGGCGCGCCATGAGTGCCTCGTCGATCGCCGTGAGCGAACGGATCGGGGCGATCGAGACCAGCGGGTTCGACGGTGCGATCACGACAGCGGTCGCCGTGGCGATGGCGTCGAGCGCAACCGGGGAGGCGGCGGCGCTGTCGGCTCCGGCGAAGCGGATGCCGGAGACGGGCACGCCGTGCCGGAGGCGCACGAAGTATTCTTGGAAGGCGATCTCGGCGCCCGGAGCGTCGACGTCGGCGAGGGTGATCCGGGTCGTCACCGGGTCGTCGCTCATGGGTAGGAGTCGCTGTTCGAGCCCCCATGCGCGACGGATCTCGTCGGTCGCGGCGGTGAGGGTGGCGCCCTCGGCGAGGCGGGCGGTGCGGTAGAAGTGGGTGGCAAGGTCCTGGTCACCGAGGTTGAACCAGGTCGGCGCCGCCGTCGAGCCGTCGGGGCGGACCCCCTCGTAACGGGCGAGGGCACCCATCGCCCGCCACGACTCGTCGCGCAGGCCCCAACCGCGGTCGGGGTCGATCGCACCGGCGAGGGTGTAGGTGATCGTGTCGAGATCGGGAGAGATCGCGAGCCCGTGCAGCACGGTGTCGTCGCCGGTGTTGACGATGCCGACGGTGTCGGACGCGGGCCAGACGGCGGCGAGCGCGCGCAGGAAGCGGGCGGCGCCGACGCCGCCGCAGATGACGGCGATGGTCATGGGAGGTCACCCCTCAGGACGTGGTGGTAGAGGTCGACAAGTCCGGACGCGGTGTGCGCCCAGTCGAACTCGGCGAGGCGGTTCTGGCCGGCCGACACGAGTCGGGCCCGGACCTCGTCGTCGGTGCAGACCGCGAGCAGCGAGGCAGCGAGAGCATCGACGTCGTCAGGTGCCGACAGGAGGGCAGTGTCTCCGGCGACCTCGGGAATCGATCCGGCCGTACTGGCCGCAACGGGGACCCCGGCCTGCATGGCGTCGAGCAGTGGGAAGCCGAAGCCCTCGTCGAGCGAGGGGTAGGCGAGCACCCGAGCGTTCCGCAGCAGCCACGCGCGCGCCTCGCCGTCGACCCGTCCGGTGAACGTGACGGCGTCGCCGGTGCGGCTGGTGTCGACGGCGTGCCGCACCGCCTCGGTGTCGTCGCCGTCGGTGCCGGCCAGGACCAGTTGCAGACCCTCGACCGCAGTGCGCATCCGGGCGAATGCGTCGACGAGGACGGGGATGTTCTTGCGCCGCTCGAGGGTGCCGATGGCGAGGACGAACGGGCGCCCACCCAGATCGGGGAAGGGGCAGGCAGCGGGTGCGGGTCCGAGGGGGAGGGGACCGAGCGGAACCACGTGGGCGCGAGCGCCCGGCACGAGGTCGGCCAAGGCGTCGGCGGTGGCCTGCGAGGGGACGTGGGCGACGGCGCCGGTCCGCAGGGCGCGGAGCAACGTGCGGCCGGCCCTCGCCACGGCAGGGGAGACCGAGTCGGGATGGCGCAGGAACCAGACGTCGTGGGCGGTGACCACTCGGGGGAGGTCGCTCGGCGGGACGACGTAGTTGGTGCCGTGGACGAGGCGCGCTCGGTCGAGCCAGCGGTCGACCCTGGGCACACCGGTGACGCCCCAGGCGCGCTGGGCGACGGCCGCCGGAAGCGGCAGGCGGGTGGTGCCGGGGGTCAGCTGCGCCCGGAACGACAGCACGTACTCGTGGAGGGCCACGTCGTCGCGGGCGAGCAGGGCGGTCCGCATGTGCTGGGTCGCGAAACCGACGCCCGTCAGCGGGCCGTGGAGCGGCCCGGTGTCGAAGGCCACCACGAGCGGGGACATGGGAGCGAGGCTAGTGGCCGCTTGGCCGCGTAGACTCGGGCGACCCGCCGACCGAAGAGACGATCATGCCCCGCGCCTTCATCACTGGTATCACCGGACAAGACGGACAGCACCTCGCCGAGTTCCTGCACGGCAAGGGCTACGAGGTGTTCGGCATGGTCAAGGGCCAGAACAACCCGAAGTTCACGGCGATGCGCGACGAGTTCCCCTACGTCGAGCCTGTCCCCGGCGACCTCGCCGACCTGCCCTCGCTGGTGAAGGCCCTCGAGTCGACCCAGCCCGACGAGGTGTACAACCTCGGTGCGATCTCCTTCGTCGCCCTGTCGTTCAACCAGGCCGAGTTGACGGCCAACATCACCGGCCTCGGCGTGCTGCGCATGCTCGAGGCGATCCGGATGGTGGGTGGCGCCCAGAACAACCCGATCCGCTTCTACCAGGCCAGCTCGAGCGAGATGTTCGGCAAGGTCCGCGAGACTCCGCAGACCGAGCGCACGCCCTTCCACCCTCGCTCGCCCTACGGGTGCGCCAAGGTGTTCGGCCACGACATCACCGTCAACTACCGCGAGAGCTATGGGCTCTATGCCTGCAGCGGGATCCTCTTCAACCACGAGGGCCCGCGCCGCGGTCTCGAGTTCGTGACCCGCAAGGTCACCAACGCCGTGGCCCGCATCTCGCTCGGCCTGCAGGACGAGTTGGTGCTCGGCAACCTCGACTTCAAGCGCGACTGGGGCTACGCCGGCGACTACGTCAAGGCGATGTGGCTGATGCTCCAGCAGGACGAGCCCGACGACTACGTGGTCGCCACCGGCGAGACCCACAGCGGCGAAGAGCTCGTGTCGCTCGCCTTCGCCGAGGCGGGCATCGACGACTGGCGCAAGTACGTCCGCCAGGACCAGAAGTTCTTCCGCCCCGCCGAGGTCGACCTGCTGATGGGCGATCCGACCAAGGCCCAGGAGAAGCTCGGCTGGACCCGCGAGGTCGACTTCCCGTCGCTCGTCTCGATGATGGTCGCCAACGACCTCCGCATCGAGTCGGCCAAGCGCCACTGAGCCCACGTCGCCCCGGCGACGTGAACCGAGCCGACCGTGTTGCCCGGGCCACAGACCTCGGCGCGGGTCAGGGTTCGAGCGGAGTGTCTGTCAGGGCCTGGAGGAGCGACTCGCTGTCGGGCCCGACGCCGATGCGCAGCCGATGGCGGAGCGCGGCTAGGAACACGAGGAGCGCAGCGGTCGACGACGACACCAGGCCGACCTCGATACGGGCGAACAACTCACCGTCGTAGAGCGCCGTCACGGCGAGGAACGTGATGCCGGCGGTGCCCCAACCGAGTGCCACGAGGGCGTGGCCGCGGAGGGCGATCACGGCCTGGGCGAGGGCGAGGGCGAACATGTAGATCGCGCTGCTCACGGCCAAGGTGGCCAGCGTCGAGCCGTCGAGTTCGGAGTCGTAGAACTTCTCGATCACGAACGGGCCGAGGACGTAGGCGCCGACGACGCCGACCACGGCGACCACGCCGACCAACTTCAGCAGGCGGCCGAGCCCTTGGCGGAACTCGCCGATCTCGTTGCGTGCTGCCAGCCGCGACAGGCGGGGCAGCAGCGCGGCCTGCACGGCCTGGAAGAGGAAGAGGGGGATGCGGGCGAGGAGGACGCCGTAGGTGAAGCGGGTGACGAGTTCCTTCTCGTCGGGGCTCGCGAGCACCGTGGCGGCGAGGGGTCCGGCGTTGACCAGACCGGCTGCGAAGATCGATCCGGCGAGCAGCCAGCCCAGGTTCTGGGTGACCTCACCCCATTCGGCGGGCGGGCCGTCGTCGGTGCGCAGTTGGCCGCGGGCGGCGACCCACAGCACGCCGGGCAATGGGGCGAAGGCGATGGCGAGGCCGTAGGGGCCGACGGCCGTCACGCCGACCACGGCGAGTCCGGCGCACAGGGCGATCCGGACCACGCCGTCGGCGGCCATGACGATGGCGTAGGCGCTGAACCGCCCGTGGCCGCTGGCGATGCCCCGGGCGATGTGCGCCGGGGTGTAGGAGACGAAGGCGATCAGGAGGGCGGCGACGAGGACCCAGTCGTCGTTGAAGAACCCCGAGGCCAGGTACGGACTCGCCGCGAGAATCCCCACGGCCACCACGACGGCCAGGATCGCTCCGAGGACGATGACCCGGCGGAGCACCGGCTTGCCACCGAGTCCGATGGCGCGGCGGTGGGCGAGAGCGCGGGCGAGTTCCTGCTCGACGGGAAGGAAGACGCCGGGAGCGAGGGCGAAGGTGGCGACCCAGAGGCTCGTGATCGGCTGGAGGGCCTCGTCGCTGCCGAGCGCCTGCTTGCCGACCTTCAAGAAGAGGTAGGCAGCCACACCTGCGATGAGCAGGCCGATCGCCACGGGAATCGTGCCCTCGGGGAGGGACGCACGTGCAGGTGAAGACTCGTCGTCGGGTGCGGAAGGCAAGACTCCCAGCCTATCCGGCGGTCAGGGATGCCGACTGTGCCGGTCGTCCGTCCACCAGACTGGTCAAGTCGCGGGTCGACCGTGCCGATTCCTCCCATGATGTTTCCCTCGCTCCGCGCCCCTCGGGCCCTGTTCGCTCTCGCGCTGGCCGCCTCTGCAGTGGCCGTGGCGCCGACTGCGGTCCCCGAGGCGACGGCGCTGAGCAGCGGTGTCGTGACCTTCGAGGGGGCGGGCAACGGGCACGGGTACGGCCTCAGCCAGTGGGGCGCCTACGGGTACGCGGTCGAGAAGGGGTGGTCGGCCGCCCAGATCCTCGACCACTACTACAACGCCACTTTTGCCGGCACCCAACCGCTCGACACCCTGGTCGGTATCCGCCTCCAGAACCTCGACGGTGCCCAGACCGCCGTGGTGAGCCAGGCCGGAGCGCTCGAGGTGGTCGGCCTCGCTGCCGGACCGTTCACCGCCGTGGTCGCTCGCCCCACCAGCGCGTCGACGTACGCCGTGTGGGCGCGGACCGACGGCGAGGTGTGCCCCGACCCGGTGGCCGACCCGGCGTCGGCCGGCTGGACCCTGATCTCGGCTGCGACGGGTCCGTCGGTGACCATCCGTCCGACGGTCAACACGTACGCGACCAACGCCTACCGACGGATGGCGTCGGTCTGCGAACCGGGGGGCAACGTCCGCACGTATCGCGGCTCGGTCATCGCCACCCATTTCGGCGGCGGCGAGGTCCGCACCGTCAACAAGGTGCGAGTCGAGCACTACCTGCGCGCCGTCGTCGCCAAGGAGATGTCGCCGGGGTGGGCCGTTGCCGGTGGCGGCAAGGGCGCCCAGGCCCTGCAGGCGCAGGCGGTCGCGGCCCGCAGCTTCGCGATGGCCGAGACGCGGTACCTGCCGTATGCGCAGACCTGTGACCGCTCGTGCCAGGCGTACTACGGCGCGGCCATGCGATCATCCCTCGCCGGCACCTTCACCGCCATCGAGCACCCGTCGACCGACGCCGCGGTCGTGGCGACCGCCGGCATGGTGCGGCGTGTCGGTAGTGCCACCGGTCCGGTTGCGTTCACGATGTTCGCCGCCTCGACGGGTGGGCAGACCGTCGACGGCGTCGGCTCGCTGATGCCGTACAGAGGCGTGGTCGACGAGGGCGACTCCGTGTCGCTCAACCCGTACCACCGCTGGAGCGTCGACGTCGCCGTGTCGCGCATCGAGACCGCGTTCCCCGCCATCGGCAACTACCAGCGGGTCGAGGTGCTCGAGCGGAACGGGGTGGGCGAGTGGGGTGGCCGTGTCCTCTCGCTCCGGCTCACCGGGTCGTCGTCGTCGCTCACGATGACGGGCGATCAGTTCCGCGCCAAGATCGGTGTCCTGACCCTGCGGTCGAACTGGTTCCGGGTCGTCGACATCGCGTCCGAACCGCCGGTCGAGTGCGGTGATCGCGTCCCTCCGGCCCTCGATCCCACCCTGCCGGCGTTCGCCGATGTGGCTGGTGCCCGATTGCTGGCCACGACACCCGAACGGTTCGTCGACACCCGACTCGGTCGCGGCGCTGTCGTCGGCGAACTGCCTGCGGGCTGCACCCTCGTGGTCGACCCCGGCTACGGCTCCGCGATCACTGCCGTGGTCGCCAACATCGCCTCGGTGAGGCCCACCGAGTCGGGCAGGCTCACCGCGTACGCGTGTGGCCGTGAGCGGCCCGCTGCCGTCACGGTGCGCGCCGTGGCCGGTCGGGTGGTGGCGTCGTCGTCGATCGTCCCGCTCGGGACGGGTGGTGCGCTGTGCATCCACACCGACGTCGACACGCACGTCCTCGTCGACCTCTCTGGCCGCTACTCGACGGCTCGCGGACAGCTCATGGAACCGGTGACGGCGACCCGTCTGCTCGACACGCGCTCGGCGACCCGTCTCGCCGCAGGCTCGCTGACCCGGATCGCCGTGCGTGGCACGGGCAAGGCCCCGCTCGGGGCCGTCGCCGCGGCCTTGACCGTCCATGCCCTCGGTGGGCTCGCCGACGGGTATCTGACCGTCTTCCCGTGCTCGGTGACGCTCCCGGCGGCGAGTTCCCTCAACGTCACCGCCGGTGTGCCCGTCACGAACCACGTGCAGGTGCGCCTCGACTCGTACGGCGGGGTGTGCATCTACTCGAGCACGGCGGTGCACGTCGTGGTCGACATGTCGGCCTGGTTCGGTACCGGCGCCACGGCGGCGTACCATCCGGTCGATCCGACCCGGGTGCTCGACACCCGCGACGGCACTGGCGGCGTTCAGGGGCCGCGCTCGACCGAGGTGGCCGTGCAGGTCGCAGGAGTCGGCGGACTGCCGGCGGCCGACGTGCTGCGCTCGGTCGTCGCGACGGTCGCCGCACTCGCACCGGCCGGCGAGGGGTACCTCACCGTGCACGAATGTCGGAGCCCCGTACCGCAGGTCTCGATGGTCCGCTTCCCTGTGGGGGTCGCGGCATCGGCGAGCGTCGTCGGCCTCGACGACGCCAGCGGGCGTTGGTGCGTCCTCCCGAGTGTCTCGACACAGCTCGTGGTCGACGTGACCGGCTACTTCGCCTGACGAACCGCGGTCACCAGGCTGGGGTCACCAGACCGGGGTCACGGACACAGGGTCACGGAGCCGGGGTGGTCGCCTCGCGTCGTGCCTTCTCCTGCTCGCGACGACGGACCTGCAGTTCCTGGTAGGTCAGCACGGCGAGACCGGTGGAGATGAGGAGAGCCTCTCTCGCCACGTGGGCCACGGAGCGGAACACCCGGTCGACTGGCTGCATGGGCGCAGGCTAGAGGCCGTCGGGCCGCTGTGACACCCGACGGGGTGACGGACGGCCCGCGCGGCACACCGCTAGCCTCGCCGCATCGTGGACGAGACCACCCCCCTCGCTCCGCCCGTGGTGGCCGTCATGGTGGTCCACCAGCCGGGCGACTGGTTCGAGCACGTGCTCGCCGGTCTGGCGCGGCAGGACTACCCGAACCTGCGGTACCTCTTCCTCGTGGCGGGCGGCGAGGTGGCTGGTGCCGGCTCGTACTCCGACGTCCAGGCCCGGATCTCGGTGCACCTCCCGCAGGCGTTCGTCCAACAGGTGGCGGGCAACCCCGGTTTCGGACCCACCGCGAACACCGTCCACCAGTTGGTCCAGGGCGACAACGGCTTCTTCTGCTTCCTGCACGACGACGTGGCCCTCGAGCCCGATGCCGTCCGCCTCCTGGTGGAGGAGCTCTACCGGTCGAACGCCGGCATCGTCGGCCCCAAGCTCGTGGCCTGGCGTGACACGTCGGCGTTGCAGCACGTAGGCCTCGGGGTCGACATCTTCGGCGAGGTCGACCCGATGGTCGAACCGGGAGAACTCGATCAGGAGCAGCACGACGCCGTGCGCGACGTGTTCGCCGTCCCGTCGGCGTGCATGCTCGTGCGGGCCGACCTGTTCAGGGCCATCGGCGGATTCGACCCGACGATCGAGTACCGCGGCGACGACGTCGACCTGTGCTGGCGCGCCCACCTGAGCGGTGCCCGTGTCGTCGTGGTCCCCTCGGCCGTCGCCCGCCACCGCGAACGCCTGGCCGAGCGTCGTCCCGAGCTGCTGCTCGACGCGATGGCCGACCGCAGTCGTCTGCGCACCGTCGCCACCCTCACCGGTGGAGGTCGTGTGTGGTGGGTGATGCTGCTCACCGCGCTGATGACGCTGGCCGAGTCGCTGGTGGCGCTCGTGACCGGACGCCTGCGCCGCGGTGTGTCGCTCCTCGTGGCCTTCGCTGGCCTCGCACCACGGTTCCCCTCGCACCTGGCGCGACGGGCAGCGGTGCGCCCGTTGCGCGCAGTGCCCGACAGCGAGGTCGCTGACCTGCAGGTGCGTGGCAGCGCGCGGCTGAAGAGTTACCTCCGTGACCGGCACCTGCGCGCCACCGACCCCGATGCCAGCGACGAGCGTCGCTGGCGCGCGTCGGCCGGCGGTGGTCCGATGCTGCTGTTCCTCGGCCTCGCGGCGGCCTTCATCGTGGCGAGCCGTCAGCTGATCATCGGCGGCGTGCCGTCGTTCGGCGAGTTTCTGCCGTTCCCCGCGAGCCCTGCGGAACTGATGGCCGAGTACCGCGGCGGATGGTCGGGGGTCGGCCTCGGGCGTGCCGAGGCCGTGCCCACTGCGTTCGCCGTCCTCGGTCTCGGCAGCGTCGTGACGCTGTTCCACATGGGCCTGCTGCACACAGTGGCCGTGCTCGGACCGCTCGCCCTCGGAGCGTGGGGAGCCTGGCGCGTCGCCTCGGTGTTCCCCGGTCTCCGGTCGCGTGTCGCCACGACGCTCGTCTACGTCGCCGTGCCGTTGGTGGCCCAGTTGCTGGCATCAGGACAGTGGTCGGCGCTCGTGGTCTACGGCGTGTCGCCGTGGGTCGTGCACCACCTCCGCCGTGTGGCCGGACTCGAGATGGCCCGCCGCGTCGATGCGGTCGACGGCCCAGTCGAACGGACCAGAGTCCTCGACTCGCGTTCGCTCGTGCGCGTGGGCGCGCAACTCACACTCGTGCTGGCCATCGCCACTGCGCTGGCGCCGGTGTCGCTCGTGATGGCTGCCCTCGTCGGACTGGTCCTCTCGGTCGCCACACTGGCGGGTGGCGGTTCAGCTCGCACGGCACTCGCCGTGCTCGGTGGCACCGTCCTCGCGTCGGTCGGCGCTTTCGTGGCCAACCTCCCGTGGTCGACCTCCCTGCTGTCGGCCGACGGCTGGACGGCGGTGGTGGGGGTTCCCGACGACGGTCGTCGTCTCGGGCTCGAGGCCCTGGCGCGGATGCACGTGGGCCCGGCGAACTTCACCGTCGTCACGGTGCTCGTGCTCGTGCCGGTCGTGGTCACCCCGTTGATCGCTCGGTCGTGGCGCTTCACGTGGGCGGTCCGTGGGGCGGCGCTGGTGGCCGTGTTCGGTGCGCTCGCCGTGGCCGCGGGCCGAGACGCGCTGCCCGTCGCGGTGCCGTCGGCAGGTGTGCTCCTCGTCCCCGTCGCGCTCGGCGTCGCACTGTCGGCCGGGTCGTTGGCCGCCGCCTTCGACGCCGACGTCCTCTCGGGGTCTTTCGGATGGCGCCAACCTCTCGGAGTGCTCGCCGCTGTCGCTGTGGTGGTGGGGGCGGTCCCTGGTGTCGTCTCGATCGTCGACGGCCGGTGGCGGATGCCCGAGCAGACGCTGGCCGATTCGCTGGTGCAGTTGCCGGTCGACCCGGAGAGCGGTGACTACCGAGTGCTCTGGATCGGGTCGCCCGACATGATCCCGGCGGGGCAGTGGGAGTATTCCGACGGCATCGGTGTGGCGATCACCGACGACGGCGCCCCGACGGTCCGCGATCGTTGGGCCGGCGCCCCGTCGGAGGTCGAGACCGAGGTGCTCGCTGCGCTCGGGCAGATGGCTCGCGGCGAGACCGTGCGTGGTGGACGTCTGTTGGCTCCCTTCGCCATCCGCTACATCGTGGTCCCCGTCGCCGACGGTGTCCGCGGCACCATCGATGCGCCGATCGACGCACCGGCCGGCCTCACCGACGTCCTCGACGACCAACTCGATCTCTCCTCGCCCCTGACCCGGCCGCCGCACTTCCTCGTGTACGAGAACGTGGCGGCGGTGCCGACCAGGTCGATGCTGTCCGAGGCCGGCGCTGCAGCGAGTCTCGAGGCGGGCGGCGACTCGCTCATCCGTGCCGACCTCGTCGGTGCCGTTCCGTTCGCGACCGGCTCGTCCGAGCGTGGTCCGGCCAGCGGACCCGTGGCCATCTCGACCCTCCACGTGGCCGTGCCGTTCGACGAGCGCTGGACGCTGCGGGTCGGAGCCCTCGAGGTCGAGCCGCGACGCGCGTTCGGCTCGACGTTGGCCTTCGACGTGCCCTCGGCCGGCGAGGCGACCCTCGCTCACGACGCGCCGTTCTCGCGACTCCTGTGGCTCGTCGCCCAACTCCTCGCATGGACGGCGCTCGCGGTCGCGGCGGCGAGCATCCGGTGGTCGAGCCTGTTCCCGCGTCGCGCGGCCGCCCTCGAACCTGTCCTCGACCTCACCGGCCCGATCGCCCGTCCGAGCGAGTCGCTCGCCGCCCTGGTCGCTGCGGCCGACGACTCCACCGAGACGCCCGACGGAGGTCTCTCGTGATCCTCCGCCGTCTCGTCGGTGTCGGTCCCTTCGTCCTCGTGCCGCTTGCGGCGCTCGCGCTGGTTCCGGCCGGTGTGCTCGGGCCCGAGCGGACCCCGGGTTCGGCCGTGTTCGCTGCACTGGGTGCTCCGACGATGCCCTTCGTCCCGTCGGCGGAGTTCATCGGCTCGACGTGGCACTGCGCGGGCGTTCCGAGCGGTGCCGACAGCGCCGACGGACTCGGCGGCGACCTGCGCATCGTGAACCCGACCGACGGTCCGTTGACCGCGCACGTCACCGTGTTCTCCGATGCCGCAGGGGTCGACCCCAGCGAGCAGGACGTCGAGTTGTCGCCGCGCTCCACCGAGCAGGTGTCGCTCACGGGTCTGCTCGACGGCCGGTACTTGGCGGCGATGGTCGAGATCGGTGGCGGCGGCGCCTGGGTCGAACAGCAGGCCCGTCATCAGTCGGGTGCGAGCGTGAGCCCCTGTGCCAACAGCACGTCGGCCGACTGGTACTTCGCCGACAACTACACCCGCAACGGGAGCAGTGAAGACCTGCTCATCACCAACCCGTTCCCTCACGACGCGATCGTCGACATCGCCCTCGCGACCAACGACGGCCAGCGCGTCCCCCAAGACCTCCAGGGCATCCCCGTTCCGGCGTTGTCGATCGCGATCGTGACCGAGGACCGTCTCCCGAAGGACGAGGCAGTGCTCGGCATCGCCGTGCGCTCGACGCAGGGTCGTGTCGTGGCCGGGCGGGCCCAGCACTACACGGGTGAGCGCTTCGGGTACTCGGCGATGCTCGGTGCGCCGTCGTTGTCGACGACCTGGTGGTTCCCCGACGGCGACGTCGCCGACGACGTCCGGTTCGAGCGCTACAGCATCTACAACCCGTCCGACCGCGACGTGTCGGTCTCGGCCAACTTCTGGGGCGTCACCGACCCTGAGTTCACCGGGCAGTGGGTCGAGACGATCCCGGCCGGAGAGGTCCGCTCGTTCCTCGCCGGCGACTTCGTCGATCTCCCGCCGGGTCGCCACGGCATCGTGTTCACGACCGACGGCACCGAGGGGATCGTGGTCGAGCAGGGGATCACCCGAAAGACCGGCGACACGTGGCACACCTCGGTGGCGATGGGAGCGCCGACGGTGTTCGAGGGGTTCCGTCGTTGGAGCATGGCCTACGGATCACCGACGCCGGCCAAGGGTGTCCTGATCGTGATGAACCTCGACTTCGATGCCGGCACCGTGGTCGTCAAGGCCCTCGGTCCGGCCGGTGAAGTCGTGGTGCCGGGCCTCGACGCCGTCGAGTTGCCGGGCGCCTCGGTCATCGCCATCCCGATCCCCGACGACCCGGCTGTGCTCGGCGCTGCCCTCGTCGTCGAGAGCGACCGTCGGATCGTCGTCCAGCGGTCGTTGCCCCGAGGCGGCGATCTGCGTGGCCGCTCGGCCGCCCTCGCGCTGCCGGGCTGACCGTCACTAGGGTGGCGACGTGCAGGTCGTCATCGCTGCTGTCGTCATGTGTGCCGCGTTGGTAGCGGGCGTCGTCCTGCGGAGCCGTCGCCGGGTCGAGGCACCCACCCAGCCGGCGGCCGCCGTGCCGGTGCAGCTCGACCGGGCCGACTTCCCGACCGCCACGGCGCCGTGGGCCGTGGTCGTGTTCTCGTCGGCGTCGTGCCACACGTGCGTCGATGTCGTCGCCAAGGCGCGGGTGCTCGAGAGTCCGGGGGTGTCGGTGGTCGACGTCGAGTTCGGTGCTGCCCGCGAGCTGCACGCCAAGTACGCGATCGACGCCGTGCCGATCGTGGCGGTGGTCGACCCGGACGGGGTCGTGCACCGCGGTTTCGCCGGTCCGGTGACGGCGACCGACCTGTGGGCCGCCGTGGCCGACGCTCGCGACCCGGGCAGCTCGCCCGAACCCGAACTCGGCCACTGAGGCAGACGACGCTCGGCCTCTGGCCGATGACATCGGTCAGGGCGCGCCGGTCAGGACGCGTCGGTCAGGTCACTCGGCCCAGAGGGTGCGCCACCGCGCCGTGGGTCAGGAGTTGACGGGCGAGTCGGCCGAGTCGGAGGAGGGTGCGAGGCTCTCCTGGACGAGGCGGGCGACATCGGCACCGTCGATGGTCTCGTGCTCGAGGAGTGCCTCCGCCACGGCGTCGAGTGCCGACCGGTGGTGGAGGAGCATCTCGTGAGCGCGGCGTTCCTGCTCGTGGAGGATGCGCGAGATCTCTCCGTCGATCATCTGGGCCGTGGTGTCGCTGTACTCGCGACCCTGGGTCATGAGGTCTTCGCCGAGGAAGACCTGCTGGTGACCGTGCCACGCCATCGGGCCGATGGCGTCGCTCATGCCCCACTCGCGCACCATGCGGCGAGCGATGTTGGTGGCCTGCTCGAGGTCGTTGGCAGCGCCCGAGTTGAGGTGACCGAACACGATCTTCTCGGCGACGCGGCCGCCCATGGCCCGGCAGATGACGTCTTCGAAGTACTCCTTGGAGTACGTGTGACGCTCCTCGGGGAGGCTCCACGTCACACCGAGCGCCATGCCGCGGGGGAGGATGGTGACCTTGTGCAGCGGGTCGGCGTGGGGGAGCACGACCGTGAGGATCGCGTGGCCGCCCTCGTGGATGGCGGTGGCGCGCTTCTCCTCGGTGCTGAGCACGAGGCTCTCACGGCGAGCGCCCATCACGACACGGTCGCGGGCGTTCTCGAAGTCGATGCGCTCGACGACCTTGCTGCCGCGCCGCACGGCGAACAGGGCGGCCTCGTTGACGAGGTTGGCGAGGTCGGCGCCGCTCATCCCCGGGGTGGCCTTGGCCATCGTCTCGAGGTCGACGTCGGCGCCCATCCGCTTGTCGCGGCTGTGCACCTTCAAGATGGCATGGCGCTCTTCGTGCTCGGGGAGCGGCACGACGATCTGGCGGTCGAAGCGGCCCGGGCGCAGCAACGCCGGGTCGAGGATGTCGGGGCGGTTGGTGGCGGCGAGGATCACGATGCCCTCGCTCGTCTCGAACCCGTCCATCTCGGCGAGCATCTGGTTGAGGGTCTGCTCGCGCTCGTCGTGGCCACCACCGAGGCCGGCGCCGCGCTTGCGGCCGATCGAGTCGATCTCGTCGATGAAGATGATCGCCCGACCCATCTTGCGGGCCTGCTGGAAAAGGTCGCGGACGCGGCTGGCGCCGACGCCGACGAACATCTCCATGAAGTCGCTGCCGGTCACGCTGAGGAAGCCGACGCCGGCCTCACCGGCGACGGCGCGGGCGAGGAGGGTCTTGCCGGTACCGGGAGGGCCGACGAGCAGGATGCCCTTGGGGACCCGGGCGCCGATCTCACGGAAGCGCTCGGGCATCCGCAGGAAGTCGACGACCTCGGTGATCTCCTGCTTGACACCCTCGTACCCGGCGATGTCGGCGAAGGTCGTGCTCGGCTTGTCGGCCGAGTAGGTCTTGGCCCGGCTACGGCCGATCGACATCACGTTGCCCATCTGGCCCTGGGCCCGACGGTTCATCCACCACAGGAACCCGATGATCATCGCCATCGGGAGCAGCAGGCCGACCCAGTTGAGGAGCCAGTCGCTCTCGGGCTCGACGGTGGTCCAGTCGACATCGTGCTGCTCGAGGAGGGCGATCTCGGACTCGTTCGGGAAGTTGTCGCGGACGGTCGTCGTGAACTTGGTCCCGTCGGCCAGTTCGCCCGAGACCGTGTTCGTGCCGTTGGTCAGTTCGAAGCTGGCGACCTTGTCGTCGCGCACGGCCGAGACGAACTCGGTGTAGCTGATCGGCTCACCGGTCTCGGAGGGCCAGACCTGGTTGAGCACGATGCTGCCGATGAGGACGGCGAGGACGACGGGGAGAGCCCAGCGCTGCCATCCGGTGCGCCGGCCACCGGGGCCCGGCTGCGACCCGGGCTGGCTCCCGCGGCCCGGAGGCGGAGGGGGCGGAGGCGGGGGGAGGTTGCTCATGCTGGTCATGCTAGGGCCTGCCACGGACGGGGCACCATCGGGCATCCACCTTGTGCAGGTGCCCGCCGCGTAGCGTTCGACACATGCGTCGGCAGTGCTCACGGACGGGATGCGCCGAGGAGGCCATCGCCACCCTCTCGTACCAGTATGCGCGGTCACTCGTGTGGGTCGACGAGCTCGCCCCCGAGCGCGATCCGCACGCCTACGACCTCTGCCAGCGACACACGGCGCGCCTGTCGGTGCCCAACGGTTGGCGCCTCGAGGACCGTCGCGTGCGCCAGCAGTTGGTGTTCGCCGCCGCACCTCGCCTGGCGGGCTGATGCCCCGCCGCGAGGCGATGCCTCCGGTGCCCGTCCCCGTGGCTGCGTCCGTGTCCGTCCCTGTCGTCGTCCCCGCGCGCGATGCCTCCGTCACCTGGCTCGGTGCGTGGGTCGTCGGCCAGTTCTTCGCCCTGCTCGTGGCCGGCGCGTCGGGGGCCGAGTCGTTCGCCGATGCGGGCGCGGGCTGGTTGCTGGCCACGGCCGTGGCCGGATGGGTTCCGTTGCTGGTGGGTGTGCACCTCGTGACGCTGCGGCATGCAGGCACGCTCGGTGTGTCGCCGGCCCGCCGCATCGGGCTCTCGTTCCGACCGATCGACCTCTGGGGCATCCCTGCCGGTGTGCTCGTCCAGATCGTCGCGCTCCCTGCGCTCTACTGGCCGCTCGAACGGCTCTTCCCCGACACCTTCGCCCTCGACGACGTCGAGCGGCGAGCGCGCGAGCTCTACGAGGGGGCATCGGGTGGGTTCGGTGCGGTGCTCCTCGTGCTCGTCGTCGTGGTGGGTGCTCCGCTGGTGGAGGAGATCGTCTACCGCGGCCTGCTCCAGCGTTCCTTCATCGGCCGGTTCGGCCGGTGGCCCGGTGTGGCGATCGTCGCGATCTGGTTCGCGGTCGTCCACTTCCAGCCGGTCGAGATCCCGGGACTGCTCGCGATCGCGGTCGTGCTCGGTGTTGCGACGGCACTGACCGACCGTCTCGGTGCCGGGATCCTCGCCCACATGGCCTTCAACGCGGCCGGACTCGTGCTCGTCGCCCGTTCCTGACCGCTCCGACCACCCGCCGCGTGGAAAACTGCGGTATCCGAACTGCGAGAACGGCATGACTGACGAGACCGCCCCCGAATCCGATCCCGTGACCACCCCGGTGCCGTTGTGGCGCCGCGTGGTCGGTCGTGTCCTGCGCCGACCGCGCCACTGGCTGATGAGCCCGTGGCCGGCCGAGCGGATGGCGCGCTACATCACCTCGCTGGTGCTGGTGGGTGGTGCCACGTTCGCCGTTCTGCAGGTGGTGCACCTCGACCTGTTGCTCGCCGACAACACCCCGACCGGCGGCGACATGGGCGCCCACGTCATGGGCCCGGCGTACCTGCGCGATCACCTGCTCCCGAACTTCCAGATCGCCGGGTGGAGCAACTACTGGTACAACGGCTTCCCCCTGTACCGCTTCTACATGGTGATCCCTGCACTGCTGATCGTGCTGCTCAACGTCGTTCTGCCGTACGGCATCGCGTTCAAGATCGTCACGGTGTTGGGCATCCTCACGCTGCCGTTCTGCGCGTGGTGCTTCGGCCGACTCGCCCGCTTCCGGTTCCCGATCCCCGAGCTGATGGCACTCGGGGCGCTCGCCTTCTTGATGGACGAGTCGTTCAGCATCTACGGCGGGAACATCAAGAGCACGATGGCGGGTGAGTTCTCGTTCTCGATCGCCTTGTCGCTCGGCATCCTCGGCCTCGGACTGCTCGCCCGAGGTCTCGAGACCGGTCAGTACCGCAACTGGACGGCGATCGTGCTGGCGCTCTCGATGCTCTCGCACGGCATCGTCCTGATCTTCGTGGTCCTCGGTGCCCTGTTGCTCTGGCTGATCTGGCTCGACAAGAGCCGGGCGGTCTATGGCATCACGATGGGTGTGACGGCGGTGTTGCTCAGCGCGTTCTGGGTGGTGCCGTTCCTGTTCAACCACGCCTACATGACCGACATGAAGTACGGCTACCGCCCGAGCGGGAGCGAGGACTCGTTCTGGGACATGTTCTTCCCGTGGCCGACCTTCTACGACATCCTCGTCTCGGGATTCGCCCTGATCGGCTTCGTGAGCAGCATCGTCAAGCGCAACCTCACCGGTGCATGGCTCGGCATCCTGTCGCTCGCACTGATGGGAGCGACGTTCCTCGCCCGCGAGAGCCTGCCCGTCATCGGCCTGCTCTGGAACCCTCGTCTGTTGCCGTTCCTCTACCTCGTGCGCCTTCTGCTGATGATGGTCGGCATCGTCGACACGGTCACCTTCGTGGCCCGCGGCGTGCGCGGTGCCGAACTGTCGGCACGTCACGACTGGATCCTCGCCACGGCCACCGCTGGTGTGGTCTTCGTGGGCGTCATGGGGTCCGAGCTCTTCCTGTATCGCGAGATGCCGGGTGGGCGGATGGCCTCCAAGAACGGTGAGTCGGTGTACACGTGGGGTGTCGGCGGCTGGGACCCGATCACGCTGTCGGCGACCTCGAAGGACGCTCTCGCCGACGGCTGGACCCGGTACAACTTCGGTGGGTACGAAGGGCGTCCGGCCTACGGCGAGTACAAGGCGCTGGTCGACTCGATGGCGGCCATCGGTCGTGAGCGCGGGTGTGGCCGGGCGTTGTGGGAGAACAACAAGGACACGGGCGCCTACGGAACCACGATGGCACTGATGCTCCTGCCGCACTGGACCGACGGCTGCATCGGCAGCCAGGAGGGCCTGTTCTTCGAGGCATCGGGGAGCACTCCGTACCACTTCCTGTCGGCCGCGGCGATGAGCGAGAAGAGCTCGAACCCGGTCCGTGAACTGCGGTACACCGACAACGACGCGTCGGTCGGCGTGCCGATGCTGCAGAAGCTCGGCGTCAAGTACGTGATGGTCTTCACCGACGCCGCCCGCGAGGAGGCATCGGCCCAGGGCGATCTGACGCTGCTCGACCAGGTCGGGCCGTGGAACATCTACGAGGTCGCGAGTGCCGACGTGGTGGTGCCTCTGGCCGTCGAGCCCGTGGTCGTCAATCCACGTCCGGGCGACCAGCGCGAGCGCAATCTCGAACTCGGCACGAGTTGGTTCCAGAACCCCGACGAGTGGGCAGCGATGCCGGCCGACGCCGGCCCCGACTCGTGGCAGCGCATCGACGTCCAGGTCGACACCGCCCGCCGCGTCGGTAGTGCCCCGGGTGAGCCCGGCCGCAAGGTCGACATCGTCGTCCCGCAGGGGACGATCACGCCGCGGGTGTTGCCGGCCATCGACGTCACCAACGTGGTCGTCGGCGACCAGGACGTCAGCTTCGACGTGTCCGAGACCGGAGTGCCCGTCCTCGTGAAGATCAGCTACTTCCCGAACTGGGAAGTCTCGGGCGCCGAGGGTCCGTACCGAGTGGCGCCGAACTTCATGGTGGTCGTGCCGACCTCGACCCATGTCCGGCTCGAGTACTCCTCGAGCGGCCTCGACAAGGGTGCGTGGGCGCTCACGCTGATCGGTGTGCTGCTGCTGTTCGTCTGGCGTCGTCGTGGCGACGTGGTCCACGCCTCGGCCCACCCGTACCTGCTCGACGAGTTCGACGCCGCGCCGCAGGACGCCGCGGCGTCCGATGCTGGCGGCGTGGCCGACGACGCCGGAACGCCCGACGATGACGGTTCGGCCGACGACGCGACGCCTGTCGAGATCGCCGCCCCCGGCGGCACCTGGGAGCGACCGGACAACGGGCCCGTTCCGCCCGCCGGTAGCCTCTTGGCCCGCATGCCCCTCACCGACCCCCGGGTGCTGGCCGACATCGTCAAGGCGTACGACGTCCGCGGCACCGTCCCCGACCAGATGAACACCGACGTCGCGCATGCGCTCGGCGTCGGCTTCGCCCGCTTCTGCGCGAGTGGCACCGTCCTCGTCGCCCGCGACATGCGACCCTCCGGCCCCGAGTTGGTCGACGCCTTCGCCCGCGGCGTCTGCGAACAGGGCGCCGACGTGATCGACCTCGGGCTCGCCAGCACCGACTTGCTCTACTACGCGGCCGGCACGCTCGATGCGCCGGGTGCGATGTTCACGGCGTCGCACAACCCGGCCCAGTACAACGGGGTCAAGTTCTGCCTCTCGGGCGCACGGCCGGTCGGCCAGGACACCGGACTCGACGTGGTCCGCGACACCGCGATCGAGGTCCTCGAGGGTCGTGGTCCCGTCGCCGCGGCGACCGCCGGAACGGTGAGCACGCGCAACCTGCTGCAGGCCTTCGCCGATCACGTGGTGTCGTTCGTCGACGCCTCGTCGCTGCGTCCGATGAAGGTCGTCGCCGACACGGCCAACGGCATGGGCGGACTCGTCGTGCCGGTCGTGTTCGAGCGGATCCCGCAGATCGAACTCGAGGTGATGTACGCCGAACTCGACGGCACCTTCCCCAACCATCCGGCCGATCCGCTGCAACCCGCGAACCAGCGCGACCTCCAAGCGCGGGTCGTGGCCGGCGGGTTCGACATCGGGCTCGCCTTCGACGGCGATGCCGACCGTGTCTTCGTGGTCGACGAGACGGGTCGTGGCCTCAGCGGCTCGACCACGACCGCCATCCTCGCCGCGGGCGTGTTGCGCTCGAACCCGGGGGCCACGATCCTGCACAACCTGATCTGCTCGCGGGCTGTGCCCGAGGTCGTGCGCGAGCACGGCGGGAACCCCGTGCGCACCAAGGTCGGCCATTCGTTCATCAAGCAACTGATGGCCGAGACCGGTGCGGTGTTCGGCGGCGAGCACTCGGCCCACTACTACTTCCTGCGCAACTTCCGGGCCGACAGCGGTCTGATCGCCAGCATGCTGATGCTCGACGAGGTCAGCCGTTCGGGTGGCCCGTTGTCGACCCTGCGCGAGCCGTTCGAGCGGTACGCATCGAGCGGTGAGATCAACACGGCTGTCGATGACACCGCCCGTGTGATCGGCGGAGTCGCCGCCGAGTTCGCCGGTCATCCCCAGGATCTCCTCGACGGCCTGACGGTCGATTGCGGCGACTGGTGGTTCAACCTGCGCCCCTCGAACACCGAGCCGCTCCTGCGCCTCAACCTCGAGGCCCCGACCCGCGACGAGTGCGACCAGCACGTGGTCGAACTCCTCGCTCTGATCACGAGCCGCTGAGTCGGCCCCGACTCGCCTACGCTCGGCCCCGACCACTGAGAGGACCCCACATGGCACTCGACCCCCGCCTCCTGGCCGTTCTGGCCTGCCCCGTCGACAAGGGACCGCTCTACGACCTCGGCGATGCCGGTCTGTACAACCCGCGGCTGCGGCGCCGGTACGAGGTGCGCGACGGCATTCCGGTGATGCTGCCCGACGAAGCCGTCGCCGTCGGCGATGACGAGGCCGTTGGTCTCGATGCGCGCATCGCTTCGGGCGAACTGCGCCCGACCTTCGGTTCCTGACCGGAGCGCCGCGCCCCTCGCTGGTAGCGTCTCGGCGATCCGAGGAGACGTGATGACCGAGACGGACACCCGCACAGCCGTACGCCGGAGCCGCCGCCTGATGGCGCTCTGCGCCGCGCTCGTCACCGTCACCTCGGTCTCGCTCCCCAGCACCGTCCCGACAGCATCGGCCGACGTGTGCGCCCTCGGGCCCGGCGGCGAGTACCACGCCGTCACCCCCGCCCGCGTCTTCGACTCCCGTACCGGTCGGTCGATCAACGACGTGGCTCCGCTCGGACCCAAGCCGATGTCGGCGGCCGACCCGACCTTCGACATCGACGTCCTCGGTCTCGCGACGACCGGCTTCCAGAACTCTTGGCTCGGTGCCGACGTGGCGGCGTCCGACGTCCTCGCTGTGGTCGCGAGCGTGACCGTCGTCAACCCGACCCAGAAGGGCAACCTCGGCGCCCATCCCAAGGGCTCGCCCTCGGCCAGCAGCCTGCTGAACTTCGGAGCCGGACAGAACGTCCCCAACCTCGGTGTTCTCCGCACCGATGCGAGCGGCCTCGCCACCATCCGGCTCCACAGCGACGTCAGCGGAACCGCCGATGTCCTCGTCGACGTGTTCGGGTGGTTCTCGAGCAGCTGCTACGACGCCGGGACGCCGCTCGACGCGACCGACGAGCGCGGCGCTCGGCTCGTGCCCGTCGATCCGGGCCGGATCCTCGACACCCGCGGGTCGTCCACGACGACCACCGACGACCAGCCGCTCGGTGCGCAGCGGCAGCGTTCGTTGCGCATCCGGGGAGCCTCGGCGATCGGCGGCTCGGTGATCGTTCCCGACGACCCCGATGTCGTGGGGGTCGTGCTCAACGTGACGGCCGTGCTGCCCACCGCGCGCACGTACGTCTCGGTCGTTCCCGAACTCGCCGCCGGTCAGGTGCCCGCCACCTCGAACCTCAACGTCCTGCCGGGCGCCGTGAAGGCCAATCTGGTGATCGTGCCGGTCGGCGCGGACGGCAAGGTGCGCCTGTACAACAACGCCGGCCGCACGAACCTCGTCGTCGACGTGATGGGGTACCTGCTCGACGGTGAGGACGTCGCCACCCGACGGGGTCGCGTGGTGCCGCTGGCCACCCCCTTCCGGGCCTTCGACACGCGTGCCGCCGGGTTCGGTTCGGTGCCCCTCGGTCCGTCGTTCGCCGAGGACTGGAGCTTCGCCGACTTCGCCTCGAGCGTGGCGATCGGTGGCGTCTCGGTGGGTCCGCAGATGGGTCTGATCGGCAACCTCACCAACGCCGAACTCCGACGCCAGTACCCGGGCTGGCCGATCAACCGCAGTTACCTCACCGTGTGGCCGACCCCGGCCTCGGCCGGAGCACGGCCGACGGTCTCGGTGCTCAACTCGGTGGAGAACTCGCCGAACCCCAACCCCGTGCCGAACATGGCGCTCATCAAGTACGGCGTCGACCAGCAGGTCAGGTTCTTCAACTACCAGGGCTATGCGCACTACCTGCTCGACGTCAGTGCCGTGGTCCTCGACGACTGAACCTCTAGCCTCGACGGAATGTCGAGCACTGCTGCACGCCGCGACTTCCGAGTCGCCGACCTGTCCCTCGCCCCGTTCGGTCGCAAGGAGATCCACCTTGCCGAGCACGAGATGCCGGGCCTGCGCGCTCTGCGCAAGGAGTACGGGCCGCTCAAGCCGCTGAAGGGCGCCCGGATCTCGGGGTCGCTGCACATGACGATCCAGACCGCCGTGCTGATCGAGACGCTCGTCGAGCTCGGCGCCGAGGTGCGCTGGGCCAGCTGCAACATCTTCTCGACCCAGGATCACGCGGCCGCCGCGGTGGCCGTGGGTCCGGAGGGCGCCCCCGACGCGCCGGCCGGTGTGCCGGTGTTCGCCTGGAAGGGCGAGACGCTCGAGGAGTACTGGTGGTGCACCGAGCAGATGATGACGTGGCCCGACGGTGACGGCCCGAACATGATCCTCGACGACGGCGGCGACGCGACCCTTCTCCTGCACAAGGGTGTCGAGTTCGAGAAGAGCGGCGAAGTGCCCGATCCGACCACTGCCTCGAACGCCGAGTTCGCGATCGTGCTCGGCCTGCTGCAGCGGTCGCTGAAGACCGACCCCACCAAGTGGTCGCGCATGGCGGCCGGCATCAAGGGTGTCACCGAGGAGACCACCACTGGCGTGATGCGTCTGTACAAGATGCACGAGCGCGGTGAACTGCTCTTCCCGGCGATCAACGTCAACGACTCGGTCACCAAGAGCAAGTTCGACAACCTCTACGGCTGCCGCCACTCGCTCGTCGACGCGATCTGCCGCGCCACCGACGTGATGCTCGCCGGCAAGGTCGCCGTCGTCGCTGGTTACGGCGACGTGGGCAAGGGCTGCGCCCAGGCACTGCGCGGCCAGGGCTGCCGCGTGATCGTCACCGAGATCGACCCGATCAACGCACTGCAGGCGGCGATGGAGGGCTACCAGGTCACCACCCTCGACCATGTCGTCGGCGAGATCGACATCTTCGTCAGCGCCACGGGCAACGACCACATCATCACGGTCGAGCACATGGCGCGGATGAAGCACAACGCGATCGTCTGCAACATCGGCCACTTCGACAGCGAGATCGACATGGCGGGTCTGGCCCGCAGCGGTGCGACCCGCGACGAGCTCAAGCCGGGCACCGACCTCTGGACCTTCGACGACGGCCACGCCGTGATCGTCCTCGCCGAAGGCCGTCTGGTGAACCTCGGTTGCGCCACCGGCCACCCCAGCTTCGTGATGAGCTGCTCGTTCAGCAACCAGGTCATCGCCCAGATGGAGCTGTTCAACAACCTCGACCAGTACCCGCTCGGCGTGTACGTGCTGCCCAAGCGCCTCGACGAGAAGGTCGCCGCGCTGCACCTCGACGCACTCGGCGTGACGCTCACCAAGCTGACCGACGAGCAGGCCGAGTACCTCGGCGTCGACCCGAGCGGCCCGTTCAAGAGCGACCACTACCGCTACTGATCGTGCGTCGGGTGTCGGGCGACCGGCACCACGGCAGCGGGTATCCCGCCGCCGAACGATCTCGGACGATCAACCTCCGACGACGGCCTCCGTGATGGGGGCCGTCGGCGCGTGCAGGCGCAGACGGGGCAGGAAGAACTGCACCGTCGGACCGATGCCGAACGTGAAGGCCAGCGTGCCGACGCCGAACTCGCCGCCGAGCACCAGGCCGATGACGAGGACGGAGAGTTCGACCCCGGTGCGGGCGACCCGGACGCTGATCCCGCGCTTGGCGAGTCCGAGCATCAGACCGTCGCGCGGGCCGGGTCCGAGCCCAGCGCCGATGTACAGGCCGCTGCCGATGGCGACCACGACCACGGCCCCCACCACGTAGGCGAGGCGCGGGACGAGGCGGTCGGTGTGGGGGAGCCGCTCGCTGAGGAGCAGGACCACCAGCCCGATCTCGATGGCGTTGAGGAGCGTGCCCCAACCGAGCCGTTCGCGCAGGGGGATCCACAGGAGCAGGATGATCACGCCGGTGATCTCGATGACCACGCCCACCGGGAGACCGCTGCGGCGGGAGATGCCCTGGTGGAGGATGTCCCATGGGGCGAGCCCGAGCTCGGCGGTCAGGAACATGCTGATCCCGAGCCCGAAGCAGGCGAGACCCGCCACACAGCGGACGAACCGCTCCACGAGACGATCGGTGGGCAGCGGCAAGAACATGGCGGTGACCCTACGGGAAACCGGCGCGCACCCCCGTGTCAGATTCGGACCATGATCTACTTCTCGCTCTGCGCCGGCTGCAACGAGCCGGGCCACGTGCTCTGCCCGCCGTGCCGCCGGGCTCTCGAATCGGCTCCGGTGGTGCGGTCGTCGGGCTTGCCCCGCATCACGGCGGCGATGCCGTTCGAGGGGGTGGCCCGCGACGCGGTCCTCGCGCTCAAGTACGGGCGTCGTCGGGCGGTCGCCAAGGTGTTGGCCGCCCTCCTCGTGGCCCGGCTCTCTCGTGCGGAGACCGATGACGTCGCACTCGTCACCTGGGCGCCCACGAGCGGTGCCAGGGCCCGCGAGCGCGGGTTCGACCAGGCCGAGTTGGTGGCGAGGGCCGTGGCTCGCCGACTGGGCCGTCCGTGCCGTCGCCTGCTCGACCGGACCCACGGTGCACCCCAGACGGGGCGAGGCCGCGACGAACGTCTCGAGGGGCCGACGTTCCGGGCTCGCCCGAGTTGCCGGGGCAGGGGAGTCCTCGTCATCGACGACGTGGTCACCACCGGCTCGACCCTTGCCGGGGCGGTCCGTGCCCTGCACGCCGCCGGAGCGAGCAGCGTCACCTGCGCAGCGGTGGCGGCCACGCCGGCGGCACGACGAGGTCAGTCGGCGAGTCCGGCCCAGCGGCGCACGGTGGCCACGGCCTCCGCAGGGTCGACGTCGACCACCACCGCCCGCATGCCCACCGACAGAGCAGCGTCGACGTTCGAGGCCACGTCGTCGAGGAAGGCGGTGCGATCGGCCTGAGCGCCGAGACGCTCGAGCGCGAGGCGGTAGATCGCTGGGTTCGGCTTGCGGAGCCCGACCTCGTGGCTGTCGACGACGTCGTCGAAGAGTTCGTCGAAGTCGAGCATCGACCGCCACATCGGTCGGAACTCGCGGATGTTGTTGGTCAGGACTCCCAGCCGGACACCGGCGGCACGCAGGTCGTGCACGAGAGCGACGACGGGCGGGTTGAGTTCGAACGAGAACGAGTCGCGAGAACCCTCGGCGGGCGGCGGTGGCATCGCGACTCCGGCGGCTTCGAGGGCGATCTTGTTGAGGCGACGTACCTCGTCGAAGGAGATCTCGCCCCGCTCGAGCCGGTGCCACGGGTGGTCGCCGTCGGCGCCGTAGTCGCCGAGGAGGATGCGGGCCACCACATCGGGGTCGGCGCCCTCGAACCGGCGGGTGAAGTCGGAGTGGCGACCGGTGCGGGCCAGGACCCCACCGACGTCGAAGATCACGCAATCAACCTCTCGGGTCGCGGAGACGGACGCAGTGGGAGATACCGAGGACGACATGGGGCGTGAGTCTGCCCGGTGTGCAGCGGGCCGGGCGAACCCTCGTGCGGTGGCCCGCTGACCACGGGGAGCGACCCCCTGCCGGTAGGCTCCGACCCTGCATGGGCATCCTCGATCGCATCCTCCGGGCCGGTGAAGGCAAGAAGCTGAAGGCCCTGGAGGGCCTGGTCCCCGACATCAACGCCCTCGAGGCGTCGATGCGTGGTCTCAGCGACGACGCCCTGCGCGCCAAGACCGCCGAGTTCCGTCAGCGCCTCGAGCGCGGCGAGTCGCTCGACGAGATGCTGGTCGAGGCGTTCGCCGTCGTCCGCGAGGGAGCGGGCCGCGTGATCGGTCAGCGGCACTTCGACGTCCAGATGATGGGCGGAGCGGCCCTCCACTTCGGGTGGGTGGCCGAGATGAAGACCGGTGAGGGCAAGACCCTCGTCAGCACCCTGCCCGCATACCTCAACGGGCTCACGGGGCGCGGCGTGCATGTCGTGACCGTGAACGACTACCTGGCTCGCTTCCACGCCGAGTGGATGGGTCGCATCCACAACTTCCTCGGACTCGAGGTCGGTCTCGTCGTGCCGGGCGCCAACGAGCGTCCCGCCGAGAAGCGCCGCAACTACGCCGCCGACATCACCTACGGCACCAACAACGAGTTCGGCTTCGACTACCTGCGCGACAACATGGCGGGCACGCTCGCCGACAAGGTCCAGCGCGGTCACTACTTCGCCATCGTCGACGAGGTCGACAGCATCCTCATCGACGAGGCCCGCACGCCGCTGATCATCAGCGGCCGGATCGCCGACGCCGCCAAGCTCTACTACCGCTTCGCCAGCATCGTGCGCGCCCTGCGCCGCGACGTCGACTACGAGGTGGAGGAGGACAAGCGGGTCGTCGTCCCGCTCGAGCCCGGCATCGAGAAGGTCGAGCAGGCGCTCGGCATCGAGAACCTCTACGACGAGGTCCAGCAGAACCTCGTCCACCAGATGTCGGTCGCGCTGAAGGCCAAGGAGCTCTACAAGCGCGACAAGGACTACATCGTCCAGAACGGCGAGGTGAAGATCGTCGACGAGTTCACCGGTCGCATCCTCGAAGGCCGTCGTTGGAGCGAGGGCATCCACCAGGCGGTCGAAGCCAAGGAAGGCGTGAAGATCAAGGAGGAGAACCAGACCCTCGCGACGATCACGCTCCAGAACTACTTCCGCATGTACGACAAGCTCGCCGGCATGACCGGAACCGCCCAGACCGAGGCGGCCGAGCTGGGCAACACCTACGAACTGCAGGTCGTGCCGATCCCGACCAACCGTCAGGTCATCCGCGTCGACCAGCCTGACCTGATCTACAAGTCGGAGGTCGCCAAGTTCTCCGCCGTGGTGGAGGACATCGTCGAGCGGCACGAGAAGGGCCAGCCGATCCTGGTGGGCACGATCAGCGTCGAGAAGAGCGAGTACCTCTCGCGTCAGCTCGCCAAGCGGGGTGTGACCCACGAGGTCCTCAACGCCAAGCAGCACACCCGTGAGGCGCAGATCGTGGCGCAGGCCGGGCGTCTCGGTGCCGTCACCGTCGCCACCAACATGGCCGGCCGTGGTGTCGACATCCTCCTCGGTGGCAACCCCGAGGGTATGGCGCGCCGCGATGTGCTCAAGGAAGGGCACGACCCCGAGGTGATGGTCGACGAGTTCACCCTTCCGGTGCCGCTCGCCGAGATGCCCGAGGAGTTCCGCACGGCGCGTGCGGCGGCAATGGCCCGCTACGCCGAGCTGCTGGCGGCCCACAAGATCGAGTGCGCCGAAGAGGGCGAGCGCGTGCGCGGCCTCGGCGGTCTCTACGTGCTCGGCACCGAGCGTCACGACAGCCGCCGCATCGACAACCAGCTCCGCGGCCGTTCGGGCCGTCAGGGCGATCCGGGTGAGAGCCGCTTCTACCTGAGCCTCGACGACGAACTGATGCGTCTGTTCGCCACCGGTGCCCTCAGCTGGGTGATGGGCCGGGCCCTGCCCGACGAGGAGGCCATCGAGGCCAAGATGGTCACCAAGGCCATCGAGCGCGCCCAGACCACCGTCGAGCAGCGCAACGCCGAGATCCGCAAGAACGTGCTCAAGTACGACGAGGTCATGAACGAGCAGCGCAAGGTGATCTACGCGCGCCGCGACCAGATCCTCGAGGGCGTCGACCTGAAGGTCGCCGCGATGGACTACCTGTCCGACGCGGTCGACGCGCTGATCGACGTCCACTGCGTCAGCGAGGCCGCCGACGAGTGGGATCTCGAAGGACTCGTGAAGGAACTCCGGACCTTCTGGCCCAACGAGATCGCGGCCGAGACACTCGCCGAGTTCGACGACGCCGACGACATCTACGACCTCGTGATGGCCGACGCGAAGGCCTTCTACGAGCGCCGTGAGGACGAACTCACCCCGGTCGTGATGCGCGACGTCGAGCGCCAGGTGATGCTGCGCATCATCGACCAGCGCTGGCGCGAGCACCTCGAGGAGATGGACTACCTGCAGGAGGGCATCAACCTCCGTGCGATGGGCCAGAAGGACCCGCTGACCGAGTGGCAGCGCGAAGGCTTCGAGATGTTCGGGTCGCTGATGAAGGGCATCGCCCAGGACTTCGTGAAGTACGTGATGCACGTCCAGGTCGTGCGCAAGGAAGCCCCGGCGCCTGCCGTGCAGAACCTGCAGCAGACGAGCAGCGAGAACGCTCCCACACTGCGTCCCCAGCCGCTGCCCGGTCAGGTTCCGTCGGCCCCTGCCGCCCCGGCTGCGGCTCCGGCCCCGACCAAGCAGCAGACCGTCGTGAACGATGCGTGGGCCAAGACCCCGCGCAACGCCCCGTGCCCGTGCGGGAGCGGCAAGAAGTTCAAGCAGTGCCACGGCGCCACGCCGGCCTGAGGCTCCATGCGCGACTTCTCCGACGACCTCAAGGAACTCACCCGCCGTCTCGGCGAGGCCGAGGGCTACCTGAAGATCCCCTCCAACCGGGCCCGGCTCTCCGAGCTCGAGTTCGAGGTGGCGCGCCCCGACCTGTGGGACGACCAAGAGCTCGCCAAGCGGGTCAATGCCGAGTACGCCAACGTCAAGGGTGACATCGACACCTTCGACTCGCTCCACGGCGATCTCGAGGACGTCGAGTTGCTGCACGAGATGGCGCGTGAGGTCGACGACGCATCGCAGGAATCCGACATCCAGACCGCGATCGATTCGATCAGCGGTCGGCTCGACGAGCTCGACCTGCGCAGCCTGTTCACCGGCGAACACGACGAGGCCGACTGCATCGTCCGGATCAATGCCAAGGACGGTGGCGTCGACGCCCAGGACTGGAGCGAGATCCTGCTGCGGATGTACTCGCGCTGGGCCGAGCGCCGCGGCTTCACGCTCGAGGTCGACGAACTCAGCGAGGGCACCGAGGCCGGTCTGCTGTCGGCGGAGTTCACCCTCACGGGTCGCTACGCATACGGCCTGATGACCAGCGAGCGCGGGACCCACCGACTCGTGCGTATCAGCCCCTTCGACAACCAGGGTCGCCGACAGACCAGCTTCGCTGCCGTGCAGGTGTGGCCCGTCATGGACGACCCCGACGTCGAGATCAACGAGAGCGACGTGCGCATGGAGGTCTTCCGTGCGAGTGGCGCCGGTGGTCAGCACGTCAACAAGACCTCGTCGGCGGTCCGTCTGATCCACGAGCCCACCGGCCTCGTCGCCAGCAGCCAGGAAGAGCGCAGCCAGCTCCAGAACCGCGAGAAGGCGATGAACCGCCTCAAGGCGATGGTCGCGGCCCAGATCGAGGACGAGCGCCAGGCCGAGCTCGACCGCATCGCCGGCCGACAGGCGCAGGTGGGGTGGGGCAGTCAGATCCGGTCGTACGTTCTCCAGCCGTACCAGATGGTGAAGGACCTGCGTACCGAGGTCGAGAGCAGCCAGGTCGAGACGATCCTCGACGGCGACATCGACGAGTTCATGGTCGGCTACCTCCGGTGGCGACGCCGTGAAGCGGAGTGACTGGGGTACGGTGACCCCCGTCCGCGAGAGGAGCGCCGCTTGATCCGCCTCGAGAACGTCACGAAGTCGTACTCCACCGATGTCACGGCCCTTCGTGACGCCAGCTTTGACGTCGCCAAGGGCGAGTTCGTCTTCCTCGTCGGCCCCTCGGGGTCGGGGAAGAGCACGCTGCTGCGTCTGATGAACCGCCAGGAGCGCCCGGAGTCGGGCGATGTCTGGGTCGCCGGCCGCAACATCAACGAGATGCCCGACAACAAGGTCCCGTACCTGCGTCGCAACATGGGCAACATCTTCCAGGACTACAAGCTGTTGCTGAACCGCACGGTGTTCGAGAACGTGGCCTTCGCCCTCGAGGTGATCGGTCGTCCGGCACACGTCATCCGTCAGCAGGTGCCCGCCGTGCTCGACCTCGTCGGTCTGGGCGACAAGGAAGACCGCTTTCCGCACCAGTTGTCGGGTGGCGAGCAGCAGCGTGTCTCGATCGCCCGGGCGTTCGTCAACCGGCCGCTGATCCTGCTCGCCGACGAGCCGACGGGCAACCTCGACCCGGGCACGGGTGAGGGAATCATGAAGCTGCTCGACCGGATCAACGCGACCGGGACCACCGTGGTGATGGCCACGCACGACCAGCGCATCGTCAACCAGATGCGCAAGCGCGTGATCCAGCTCGACCGCGGCGTCATTGTCCGCGACCAGTCGAGGGGCGTGTACGAATGATCTCCCGAGTCCGCTACGTCCTGCGCGAGATGTGGGCGAGCATGTCGCGCAACAAGACCCTCACGGCGGCGACGGTCATCACCTCGACTGTGTCACTGTTGCTGTTCGGCCTGACCCTGCTCATCCAGCGCGGCTTCGACAACCAGCTCAAGCAGTGGAGCGGTGGTGTCGAGATGATCGTCTACGTCAACCACGGTGCCGATGCCGGTCAGATTCAGGTGATCCAGCAGGAGCTGCTCCGCAACACCACCGTCGTCGCCTCCGCCGAGTACTGCGACGAGGCGTGCGCCACCAAGGTCGCCGAGACGATCTACGCCGGCGACACCGACACGCTGCAGCAGTTGCTGCCGAAGATCCCCTCGTACTTCAAGGTCGTTCCGGTCGACAAGGGCAACAGCGACCTCCTGCGCTCGCTCAAGGACTCGTTCCGGGGTCTCCCGAAGGTCTACGACGTGAGCACCCCCGACCAGGCGGTCGAGGTGCTCGGGCAGTTGCAAGGCTTCTTCGGCGTGCGCACGTTGTTCATCGCAGTCGGCCTCCTCGGTGCGTCGGCGCTGCTGATCTGGAACACGATCCGCACGGCGATGTTCGCCCGTCGGCGCGAGATCGAGGTGATGAAGCTCGTCGGCGCGACCAACTGGTTCATCCGGTTGCCGTTCATGCTCGAAGGTCTTGTACAGGGCATCGCCGGAGCGTTGCTCGGCGGTCTGTTGATGCTCTTCGTCAACAACGACTGGACCAACGGCGTGCGGTCGTTCCCCGCCGAGACGGGCCTCGAGGGGTTCGTCGTCACCGACGGTTACCCGCTGTGGGTGTTCGGTGCGATGGTGCTCGTCGGTGCCGTGGTCGGTGCCATCGGTTCGGGCACCGCGGCCTCCAAGTTCCTCGACGTCTGACCCTGCGGCGTAGCGTGCCGGAGATGGACTACTCGCAGATCCTGTACGAGGTGAGCGACCACATCGCCACCATCACGCTGAACCGGCCCGACCAGCTCAACGCCTTCACCAACGTGATGATGCGCGAGGTGATCGATGCCTTCGACCGCGTCGACGCCGACGACGACGTACGCGTCGTGATCGTGACGGGTGCCGGGCGTGGCTTTTGTGCCGGCGCCGACCTGAGCGGCGGCGGCGACACCTTCAAGGGTGGCGGCAGCGATGTCCAGACCCGTGAGGGAGTGCCGCGCGACGGTGGCGGTCTCGTGACCCTGCGGATCTTCGAGTGCACCAAGCCGGTCATCGGGGCGATCAACGGTGCGGCCGTCGGTGTCGGCGTCACCATGACATTGCCGATGGACATCCGGCTCGCCAGCGAATCCGCCAAGTTCGGCTTCGTCTTCGCCCGTCGCGGCATCGTGCCCGAGGCCTGCTCGAGCTGGTTCCTCCCACGCCTCGTCGGCATCAGCCAGGCCACCGAGTGGTGCTACTCGGGCCGTGTGTTCCCTGCGAGCGAGGCTCTCTCCGGGCGACTGGTCCGCTCGGTCCACGCCCCCGACGACCTGCTCCCGGCGGCTCGGGCGATCGCCGCCGAGATCGCCGAGAACACGGCGCCGGTGAGCATCGCCCTCACCCGCCAGATGCTGTGGCGCATGCTCGGTGCATCGCACCCGATGGAGGCCCACCGGGTCGACTCGCGCGGCATCCAGCAGCGCGGCCGCAGTGGCGACTCGCGCGAGGGCGTGGTCAGCTTCCTCGAGAAGCGTCAGCCCGAGTTCCCCGACCGGGTCAGCGACGGTCTGCCCGAGATCTTCCCGGGCTGGGAGCAGCCCGGGTTCGCGTGAGCGCGGCCGCCGGTGGCTGAGCAGCAGGTGCCCGCTCCCGGGAGCAGCGAGCCCGAAGGGGTCAGTCTCTACGAGTTCGTGGGCGGTCAGGACTTCTTCGATCGACTCGTCGATGCGTTCTACGACGGGGTCGAGCACGATCCCGTCCTGCGCCCGATGTACCCCGATGACGACATGGCGGGCGCGAGGCGGCGCCTCAGCCTGTTCCTCGCCCAGTACTGGGGCGGCCCGTTCACCTACATGGAAGAGCGGGGTCACCCGATGCTGCGCGCCCGGCACATGCCCTTCAGCATCGGCCCTGTCGAGCGCGACCACTGGCTGTTGAACATGGCTGCGGCGGTGGAGGAGTGCACCGAGCCCGGCGAGGTACGCGACATGCTGATGTCGTACTTCGTCCCTGCCGCCGAAGCGATTCGCAACCAGGCCTGACCCCGCGACCTGGGTTCGCGTCTCGGACGGGTGGGGCGCTCACGACCGCGATCGGAGGTGCCAGCAGGCGATGGCGCTGGCGGCGGCCACGTTGAGGGAGTCGACGCCCGCGTGCATCGGTATCGAGACCCGGGCCGTCGCTGCCTCCATGGTCTCGGCGGTCAGGCCTGACCGTTCGGAGCCGAGGACGAGCGCCACCGGACGGTCGCTCCACCCGGACACGACCGGATCGTCGAGAGCGAGCGCGTCGTCGGCCGGGGTCAGGGCGGCCACGGCCCACCCGGCAGCGACCAGCGTGCGGACGGCCGACGGCACGTCGTCGACACGGGCGTGGGGGAGTGCGAGGGCCTGTCCCATCGAGACGCGCATCGAGCGACGGGCGAGGGGGTCGCAGCTCGTACGGTCGATCACCAAGCCACCCCAGCCGAGGCCGAGTGCGTTGCGCACGATGCTCCCGACGTTGACAGGGTTGTCGACCGCCTCACAGACGACGAGCCGCGACGTGGCCGCGGCGAGGTCGTCGAGTGTCGAGCGCGGTGGCCGTTCGAACAGGGCGATCACCGAGTAGGGCATGCCCATCTTGGTGACGACCGCGCGCATCCGCTCGCCGCCGGCGAACACCTCGACGGTCTCCTGGAGGCGGGTGGCCACGGCGGGCGGGCGTTGGGCGTCGACGAGTGCGGCCACCGCGACACATCCGGCATCGAGGGCACGCTCGACCACGAGGTCGCCCTCTGCCATGAACAGTCCGTCTCCGCTGTCGTCGCGCCTCTGCAGGCGGTTGGTGAGGCCCCGTTCGCCCAGCCGGAATCGGGTCAGACGCGGATCGTCGGGGTCGTCGACGAGCGTGAACGGTTCGGTCATCGGGTGCCCGAGCGGGTGATCAGTACTGCCAGGGATACGGCGACCAGTCGGGGTCGCGCTTCTCGAGGAACGACATCCGGCCTTCCTGAGCCTCGTCGGTGCCGTACGCGAGACGTGTGGCCTCTCCGGCGAAGACCTGCTGGCCGACGAGGCCGTCGTCGATCAGGTTGAAGGCGAACTTCAGCATCCGCTGCGCCGTCGGGCTCTTGCCGTTGATCTCCTTCGCCCACTGCAGCGCCTCGCGCTCGAGGTCGGCGTGATCGACGACGGCATTGACCATGCCCATGCGGTGGGCGTCGTCGGCGGTGTACTCGCGGCCGAGGAAGAAGATCTCTCGCGCGAACTTCTGGCCCACCTGACGGGCGAGATAGGCGCTGCCGAACCCGCCGTCGAAGCTGGCGACATCGGCGTCGGTCTGCTTGAAGCGGGCGTGCTCGCGGCTCGCGAGGGTGAGGTCGGCCACGACGTGGAGGCTGTGGCCACCGCCTGCCGCCCAGCCGGGGACGACGCAGATGACGATTTTGGGCATGAAGCGAATGAGCCGCTGCACCTCGAGGATGTGCAGACGGCCAGCGCGACCCGGCTCGATGCTGTCGGCGGTGTCGCCTTCGGCGTACTTGTAGCCGTCCTTGCCGCGGATGCGTTGGTCGCCGCCGCTGCAGAACGCCCAGCCGCCGTCGCGCGGTGACGGGCCGTTGCCGGTGAGGATGACACAGCCGACGTCGGTGCTCATCCGCGCATGGTCGAGTGCGGTGTAGAGCTGGTCGACGGTCCGGGGGCGGAAGGCGTTGCGCACCTCGGGCCGGTTGAAGGCGATGCGCACCGTGCCGTGCTCGACCGCACGGTGATAGGTGATGTCGTCGAACGAGAAGCCGGGCACCTCGCGCCAGGCTGAGGGGTCGAAGATCTCCGAGACCATGGCGTCACTCTACGGCAGCCGCCCTCGGAGGGTGTCGGGCGGTGGTGGTACGGTCACGCGCATGGCATTCGCGGAGATCAACGGTCAGACGATCCACTTCGAGGACACCGGCGGCGACGGTCCGGTCGTCATCCTCGGCCACGGCTTCCTGATGGACCACACGATGTTCGTGCACCAGGTCGAGGCACTGCGCGGTCAGTACCGGGTGATCACCTGGGACGAGCGTTGCTTCGGTGAGACCGTCACCGACGGACAGCCGTTCTCGTACTGGGATTCGGCGAGTGACTGCCTCGGCCTGATGGACCATCTCGGTATCGACCGCTGTGTCGTGGGCGGGATGAGCCAGGGCGGGTACCTCTCGTTGCGCGTCGCCCTGACCGCACCCGAGCGTGTGCGTGCGCTGATCCTCCTCGACACGGCGGCCAACGCCGAGCACGCCGAGGTGGCGGCGGCCTACCAGCAGATGATCGACACGTGGGCCGCGGTGGGCGCTGTTCCCGAACTCGCCGAGGTCGTGGCCGGCATCATCATCGCCGAGCCGGAGGAGAACGCCCGCTGGATCGCCAAGTGGCAGGCCCGTCCGAAGGAGCACATCGTCGAGGCCGGGGCGTGTCTGCTCGGGCGCGACGACATCACGGCCCGTCTCGGGGAGATCACCTGCCCTGCGCTCGTCGTGCACGGCACCGAGGACACCGCGATCACGATGGATCTCTCCGAGGCGCTGGCCGCCGGACTCCCGGGTTGCTCGGGTGTCGTGAAGGTCGGTGGCGCCCATGCGGCGAACCTGACCAACCCGGTGCCGGTCAATGCGGCGATCCTCGAGTTCCTGGGCGGCCTCCCGGCGTGAGTGGGCTGAGCATCATCGGTCTCGGCGGTCTGCCCGAGATCGTGCCTGGTGCCGAGTTGGCCGGAGCGTTCCTCGACGCCGCCGATGCCCAAGGCACCCCTCTCCTCGATGGCGACGTCCTCGTCGTCACGTCGAAGATCGTCTCCAAGGCCGAGGGTCGCGTGGTCGAACTCTCGCAGGTCCAGCCGTCGCCGTTCGCTCTCGACTGGTCGCTCAAGTGGGAGAAGGATCCGGCCGTCACCGAGATCGTGCTGCGCGAGGCGAAGCGGGTCGTTCGTCAGATCGGCCCGATCCTGATCACCGAGACCCACCACGGGTTCGTGTGCGCGAACAGCGGTGTCGACCAGTCGTCGAGCGGCGCCCACGGGCGGGCGGTCCTGTTGCCGGTCGATCCCGATGCCTCAGCCCGCGCCATCCGGGCCTCGTTGCGGGCGGCCGGCGTCGACGTCGCCGTCATCATCTCCGACACCTTCGGGCGCGCATGGCGTGAGGGCCAGACCGACATCGCGATCGGCATCGCCGGGATGCAGCCGATCACCAGCTACATCGGCCAGGTCGACCCGCACGGACACGAGTTCAAGGTCCAGGCGCTCTGCACCGCCGACGAGCTGGCCGGTGCCGCTGAACTCGTGAAGGGCAACCTCTCGCGTGTGCCGGTGGCGATCATCCGCGGCCATCGGTGGGAGCGCGACGACGAGGCCACCATCGCTCCGGTCCTGCGCGACCAGAGCCGCGACCTCTTCCGCTGACTCTGGCGTCGTTCGACACTGGCGGCGCGTGAGTGCGGCGCCGAGCCCTCCTCGTCGGCCCTACGAGCCGGCGAGATACTCGGTCAGCGCCTGCACGGCCTCGACCGGGAAGTTGATGTTCAGCCCGACGACGCCGCTGTCGAGGAACGAGCGGTACGACTCGAGGTTCTCGAGGTCGCGATCGTTCGGCCACACCCAGATCGGGTAGCCCGCTGCGGTCGAGTCGGCGATGAGCTCGGGGGTGATGACCTGCAGGCCGCTGTACTCCGGCGGGAGCTGCAGGATCGTCATTCCGTCGGGCACCGGTGTGCGCTCGAGCACCCAGGCGGTCAGCACGTTGAGACCCGGCGACACCTCGATCTCGGGGGCGATCTCGTGCACGTAGCTGACGATGTCGTCCTGGAACGACGCCACGACGGTGGCCTTCTCGCGTCCGAGCTCGCGGAGTTCGGCGACGAGCACGTCGGCGGCGGCCCGGGCGGGATCGCCCTCGCCCTTGATCTCGATGTTGAGCGGGATGTCGGGCCAGCGCTCGATGACCGCGCGCAGGGTCGGGATGGCGAAGTCGTCGGCCGTGTACCCCTCGGGAGGTGCGACCTCGCCGGTGCGCACACCGCGGTGGAGGTACGACTCGGCGGGCTGGTCGGTGCACACGCAGTCGGCGGTGAACCAGTAGGCGTCGTCGAGCGCGGACAGCTCGTCGTACGTCAGCTCGGCGACGAGGCCGGTGCCGTTGGTGGCTCGGTCGACCGAATCGTCGTGGTGGACCACGAGCACGCCGTCGGCGCTGAGCTGGACGTTGAGGTCGAGCATGTCGACACCGGCCTTCACGCTCTCGCCGAAGCCGAACAGCGTGCTCGCCGGGTAGGCGTCTTCACCGGCCGTGTGAGCGATGACGATCGGCCGCCCGATGCCGAGGAGTTCGTCGATCGTCGCCGCGTAGATCGGAGCCGGGTCGGTGGTGGCGGGCCCAGCCGTGGTGGTGGGAGCCTCGGTGGTGGGCGCGGCCGTGGTTTCGGGCACCGTCGTGCCGACCGTGTCGGCGGGCGCAGAAGTCGCCGTCGTCTGCTCGGTCGAGTCGCCACCGGAGCAGGCGACGAGCAGGAGTGCGGTGACGGTGGCGACGGTCAGGTGCCGGCGGGCAGAGCGCGTGGTCATCCGACGAGTCTGGCGTATTCGACGGCGATCTCCGCAGCCGTGGCTGCGTTGTTGCGCACCAGTGCGAGGTTCGCCGAGAGGCTCCGTCCAGCGGTTCGCTCGACCACGGTGGCGAGCAGGAAGGGGGTCACCTCTTGTCCGGTGATGCCGCGAGCGTCGAGTTCGCCGAGCGCGCCGGCGATGACCTCGTCGATCTCGTGCGCCGGGATCTCGTCGGCCTCGGGGATCGGATTGGCGATGCTGACTCCGCACGAGAGACCGAGTTCGTCCCACGCTGCGCGCATGACGCGAGCGATGGCGGCCGCACCGTCGACTCGGCGCGGTGCAGCGAAGGCACTGCCGCGGCTGTAGAAGCTCGGGAACGTGTCGCTGCCGTTGACCAGAACGGGGACACCCAGCGTCTCGAGACGTTCGAGGGTCAGGCCGATGTCGAGGATGCTCTTGACGCCGGCGGAGACGACGGCGACCGGTGTGGTGCCGAGTTCGGTGAGGTCGGCCGAGATGTCGAAGCTGGTCTCGGCTCCGCGGTGGACACCGCCGATACCGCCGGTGGCGAAGACACGGACCCCGGCGAGTGCGGCCAGTCGCATCGTCGCCGCCACGGTGGTGGCTCCGGTCGCGCCGGTGGCCATCAGCCACGGCAGGTCGCGGGTCGTCGCCTTGTGGACGCCCGTGGCGGTGGCGAGATCGTGGACCTGGGCCTCCGAGAGTCCGACGTGACAGAGTCCGTTCAACACGGCGATCGTGGCGGGCACGGCGCCGTGCCGACGCACGATGGCCTCGACCTCGAGCGCCATCTCCTCGTTTGCCGGGTAGGGCATTCCGTGGCTGATGATCGTGCTCTCGAGCGCCACGACAGGGGCACCCTCGCGAAGAGTTGCGTCGACCTCGGGGCTCAGGGTGACGGCAGCGGGGTCGGGGGAGGTCATGGTCGCCATCATCGCGCACCCCAGCTGAAGGTCTGCTTGTAGAGGGTGAGGCACATCGACGCCTCGACCTCGGCGATGTCGGTGCGCGCACGCAGTTCGTTCATCAGCCGCAGGAGGTGCGCATCGTCGTCGCACACGACCTCGAACATCAGGTCCCAGCGGCCGGTGGTGGCGACGAGGTACTCGACCTCGGGCCGCTCGGCGAGAGCGGCGGCGGTGGCATCGGTGTCGCCGGTGATCCGTGCCGTGATCATCGCGACTCGTCGCATCCCGAGCGACATCGGATCGGTGACGGCGACGATCTGCATCACGCCGGCATCGGTCAGACGCTGCACGCGCTGCCGGATGGCGCCCTCGGTGAGGCCGACCTGTTCGGCGACCCGGGTGAAGGGCATGCGCCCGTCGGCCTGCAACAGCTCGATGATGGTCCGGTCGGTGTCGTCGAGCCGGGCCGCGCTGTTCATCGACCCTCGCGGGAGGCGAACTCCCGGCTCGCGTCGGTGAGCACCGTGCGGAGAGTACGCTCGATGAAGTCGAACTCCTCGTCGCCGGCGATCAACGGCGGCGAGAGCGTGATCACAGGCTCGCCGCGGTCGTCAGCGCGACAGATGAGACCCGACTGGTAGAGGCGCGGCGAGAGGTAATCGCGCAGGAGCCACTCCGCCTGTGCGTCGGTGAAGTAGCCGCGGGTGGCCTGATCGGGGACGAGTTCGATGGCGAGGAAGTAGCCGTCGCCGCGGACGTCGCCCACCAGTGGGATGTCGAGCAGACCCTCGATGAGCTGTTTGAACCGGCCCTCGTTGCGGCGCACGTTCCCGCAGATGTCCTCGCGTTCGAAGATGTCGAGGTTGGCGTTGGCGACGGCGCAGCTCACCGGGTGGGCACCGAACGTTTGACCCTGCAGGAAGACCTTGGTGTCCTGGAGGAAGGGTTCGGCCAGGCGGTCGCTGATCATCACGCCACCGAGAGCCGAGTAGCCGCTCGTGACCCCCTTGGCGAAGGTGATCATGTCGGGCTGGTAGCCGTAGCGGATCGACCCGAACATCTCGCCGAACCGACCGAAGGCGGCGATGACCTCGTCGCTGACGAGCAGCACTCCGTAGTGGTCGCAGATCTCGCGGACCCGTGCCCAGTAGCCGTCGGGAGGGGTGAACGCGCCACCGGTGTTCTGCACGGGTTCCATGAACACGGCGGCCACCGTGTCGGGGCCCTCCATCTCGATGCGCAGGGCGAGGTCGTCGGCACAGCGCAGGGTGCAGGCCCCGAGGTTCATGCAGTCGTTGCAGCGATAGCGGTACGGCGTCTGGACCTTCACTGCGCCGGGCATCAGCGGCTCGAACGGGGTCTTGATCGCCGGCACGCCGGTGAGGCTGAGAGCTCCCATCGAGGTGCCGTGGTACGCCAGGTACCGCGAGATGACCTTGGTGCGCTGCGGCTGGCCGGTGAGCCGGAAGTACTGCCGGGCGAACTTGATGGCCGACTCGACGGCGTCGCCCCCGGTGGGGGTCAGGAAGACGCGGTTCAGATCGCCGGGTGCGTACGACGCCAGACGCGTGGCGAGGGTGATGGCCGGCTCGTGGGCGAACGACCAGACGGGGAAGTAGGCGAGGGTCTCGGCCTGGGCGCGAGCCGCCTCGGCGAGCTCGGCGCGGCCGTGTCCAACCTGGACCGTGAACAGGCCCGACAGCCCGTCGAGGTAGCGGTTGCCGTGCTGGTCCTCGACGTAGCACCCCTCGCCGCGGGTGATGACGGGCACCTCGTGGTCGGCGAAGCCGCCGAGTCGGGTAAAGTGCATCCAGAGATGACGGCGAGCGTCATCGGAGAGAGATGTCATGTGGGGCTCCGAAAGTCGTAGGAATTCCTACGAGAATCGTAGCCGCTCGCTGTCGGACCCGACCGCGAGGGTCGGACCGAGCGCCGGGTTCAGCTGCCGGGTTCGATCCCGCAGGTGGTCTCGCCCCATGCGTCGAGGCGCTCGCTGGCTGCCCCCACGTCGTCGCCACCCATCAGCGTCTCGAGCTCGGCACTGGCGGCCTCGTCGCTGACCATCGCCATGAAGTCGTAGTCGTACTTGTCGAGGAGGTCGATCAAGGCGTTGGTGGCCTTGGCCACGATCTCGACGTCGGCCTTGATGTCGGCGGGCGCCTTCGACGACAGGTCGTCGATCATGCCGCCCATCTTCTCGAAGCCGGCCTTCATCTGCGCCGGGTCGGCGTCGGCCGCCGAGAAGAGCGTGTCGAAGGCATCGCCCTCGTCCTGGTACGTGCGGATCAGGTCGCAGTACTCCTCGGTCGACATCGCAGCGCCGCCACCGGTGCTGTTGTCGCCGCACGAGACGAGGACGCTGGCGCCGACCATCAGGGTGAGTCCGACGAGGAGAGGGGGCGACGCATGAGGACCTCCGGGTCGTGTTGCTGGCAGCGTACTCTCGGAGTGTGGAGCGCCCCGACATCTCCGATGGATCCTGGATCGACATCACCCGGATCGACCCTGTGTCGACCGATGGCGTGTCAGAACCCGCAACGACCGATGCATCCGGGGGACGGGTGGTCGCTGCTCGGCGCGGAGTAGTGGGTCGGATCACCCTCGACCGGCCGGCCAAGCGCAACGCGATGTCGTACGCGATGTGGGCCGGACTCGGAAAGGCGAGCGCTCTCCTCGCCGCCGATCCTGAGGTGCGCGTGGTGGTGCTGAGAGGTGCGGGCGACCACTTCTGCGCCGGAGCCGACATCGCCGAGTTGCTCGCCGAGCGGCCCCACGGCACGCCGTCGTTCATGGACGTGAACATGGCGGCCGAGCAGGCTCTCGCTGCGTTGCCCAAGCCGGTGGTCGCCGTGCTGCAGGGCGATGTGGTCGGGGGCGGGTGTGCCCTCGCGATCGACTGCGACATCCGGCTCGCCGTGCGCGGCGCGCGCTTCGGCATCACGCCGTCGAAGCTCGGCATCGTCTACCCGAGCGCGTCGCTCGAGCGGGCGGTCCGACTCCTCGGACCGGCGGCCAAGCGACTGCTGTACACCGGCGACCTGATCGATGTCGACGAAGCGTTGCGCATCGGGCTCGTCGACGAGGTGCACGACGCGTCGTCGATCGAGGAGCGCGTCGACGAGCTCTGCAGCACCCTCGCGGCGCGGTCGCTGCTGACCCAGGCCGCGACCAAGGAGATGATCGCGGCGGTCCTCGCCCACGGTTCGGTTCCGGCCGATCTCGCCGATCACTGGGCCCGGATCGTGGCATCCGCCCCCGACCCCGACGAGGGTGTGGCGGCCTTCCTCGAGCGTCGCCCACCCCACTTCACCTGGTCCCCCTCCACGCCCTCCGATGAGAGATGAGTGTCCCTGGCGACCCGATCTCTCATCGAACGACGGGGTCCCGTCCTCCGATGAGAGATCGGGTCGCGACAGCCACTCATCTCTCATCGGAGGGGTGGGTTAGAGGTCGTAGACCTCGGGGTGCTCGAGCGGGTGGTTCAGCCAGCTGATCATCTGGCGGAGCTGGTGGTAGGCGGCCAGTCGGGCCTCGTCGGTGTCGGCCTCCTCGGCCGCGACGTACACGGCCTTCAGCCGACGGGTGAGCGTCGGTCCGAGTTCGAGGAGTCCGCCGGAGCCCTCGCTGGCCCACCGCGCCAACACCCACCGCACGATGGCCCCGACCGGGATATCGGTGCTCTCGGAGAGCCCGCGCACGGTGCGCAGAGGGTCGACGCGCGAATAGAGGGCGACGTCGGCCTTGAGGTTGGCGTCCTTGTCGTCGTCGGCCCACGGGCCCGTCCACGGTTCGAGGCTGATGAGGTGGGCCGCGGAACCCGCTGCCGTCGGTGTCGTGGTCGGGTCGCTCACGGGGTTGACGTTAGACCTCGTCGGCCGGTGCCGTATGGGTGCCCTGCTGGGTGCGTTGCAACTGGGTCTCCATGAGCAGCACCCTCGCCGCGGCACCGAGTGGCGAGCGATAGCGGTGCGGCAGCGACGAGGGGTACGACAGGAAGTCGCCCGTGGTGAGCGTCGTCACCTCGCCGTCGATCTCGACGTCGATCGGTCCGGAGATCACGTACAGCGCCTCGAATCCGTCGTGCCGCCAACTCTCGAGGAACTCGGTGGAGAGCCCCACGAGTTCGACGACGTGAAAGGGAGCGTCACCGCGCAGCAGCATCCGTCGCAACGACTCGCCCTCGGTGTCGATCGCAGGGACGGCCGGGTCGTCGTGGCGCACCGCGGCCGGACCGGCGACGTCGGCGTCGTCGTTCTCGAACAGAGCCTGTGGCGTGGTGCCGAGCGCAGTGGCGATGCGGTACAGCGACTCGACCGACGGTCGGGCGCGGTCGTTCTCGACCTGTGAGAGGAAGGGTTGCGACAGTGCAGCCCGCTCGGCGAGAGCGACAAGCGTGAGGCCGTGCGCGAGTCGGTGCTCGCGGATGGTGGAGCCGAGGGTCACTCAGTGGACCTTCGGGACGACGTCCTCCATGAACCGCTGCATCTGCTCGACGGCCTTCGAGTACGGGTCGCCGATGAGGTGGGGGAAGAGGGTGAGCCGCTCGAGGCCGAGGAGGTCCTTGTACTCCTGGACCTGCTCGGCGACCTCGTCGGCCGTGCCGACGAGGATGGTCCGCTGCTTCATCGACTCCTCGAGCGACGGGATCAGGCCCGGACGCACCGGCTTGCCGTCGTCGCCCATGTAGCCGCGGCTCCAGCCGTACGGCCCGAGGAACTTCCAGAACTCGTCGTGGCCGTCGCGGGCGGTGCGCATGGCCTCTTCGTGGGTGTCCTCGATGCGCACGCTGACCACGAGCATGCGCTGTTCGTGGGTTGCCAGACCGGGGCCGTGGGCCTCCTCGTGGACCTGCCCGTACCGGTCCCACATCCGCTTGATGAACACCGGGTTCTGGTTCCAGAACACAGCACCGTGGTTGACGCGGGGCGTGTACTCCACCGTGGGCGGGCTCGTTGCCGCCTGCCAGATCTCGAACGGGTACAGCGGCCGCGGGATGAGCGTGAGCTCCTGCACCGTCGAGCCGCGGTCGGGGATGCCGGGCACGGGGAGTTCGAAGTACTTGCCCTTGTAGGAGAACGACTCCTGCGAGAGAGCGAGGCGGATGATGTCCATCTGCTCCTCGAAGTACTCGCGGTTCTTGGTGTCGTCGTCCTTCTGGTCGGGGTTGTCGTGCGAGCCGATCGAGACCTGGAAGTCGTTGAGGTTCAGGATCTCGCGCGGCACCGTGCCGCGACCGACGCCGAGCAGACCGCGTCCGCCGCTGAGGTTGTGGAGCGTGGCGAAGTCCTCGGCCAGACGCAGGGCGTTCCACTGCGGTGCGACGTTGAACATCGCTCCGAGTCGGATGTTCTTGGTGCGAGCAGCGATCCAGGCGCTGATCATCAGGCCGTTGGGGATGACCTCGTAGCCCTCGTACTGGAAGTGGTGCTCGGTGGTCCAGAACGAGTCGTAGCCGAGGCGATCGGCCTCGACTGCAGCATCGATGTACTTGAGGGTCGCGTCCCAGCACTGCTCGTTGGAGTAGCGGCGGTCCATCGGGTTGGGCAGACCGGCTCCCGCATCGGTCATCTCGACACCGCCGAAGAAGAACGCTCCGACCTTCATGCACGACCTCGTCTCGCTGAGTGCCCGTTCCGACCAGGCGATGGCGCGACCTTAGCAGGGTATTGATGAGGTCAATAATCACCGCGACAGGCTGATGGCCTCGGTGGTCGTCAGCGCTCGGTCGACCACCCGGTGGCGCCCGACCAGAGCCGAGCGCACCACGACCTCTGACCCGCCGACCTCTCCGAGTGCGGCCGGGACGAAGGCCCACCCCTGCGGTGCCGCGTCTCCGCCGTCGTCGAGGCGATCGTCGACGACGACACTGACGACCTTGGGGCCGCCGTCGACGATGAAGGTCACGACGTGCTCGGCCCCGTCGCAGAGGCCGCCCCGGCGGGTCGTCACATGGCGGAAGCCGGTGCCGAAGCCGTCGGTGACCTCGAGTTCGATCTGGCCGTCGGAGGAGAGCGCGATCGTGTAGCCCTTGTCGATCCGGTCGGTCGTCGGTTCCTCGCCGAGAGCCGCCGTGACGTTCGAGAGTGCTCGGACGAGCAGTCGCTCGGCGGCGGTGGCGGGGAGCGACGCGGCCGTCACGGTGATCGAGAGCGAGAACCCGCCGCCCGACCTCAGGTCGGTGAGCACCGCCGAACGGTGCGGCCCGACGCACTCGGGCCCGCTGACGTCGAGGACGAGTCCGTCGTCGACGAGGTGGCTGTCGGCGTCGACGAGATGTTGGCGTCGGAGCAGGGCGAGCAACCGCGGCTCGACCTCGTGGAACCGCACGGCCAGCTTGTTCGACTCGACGAACACGAGCCGGCCATCGGCGAGCTGGGCGAAGTCGGGGTAGCCGGGACCGTCGACGATCGCCCAATCGGGGTTCCACTCGGGACGTTCCTCGAAGCCGGTGCCGTCCCAGTAGAGCGCGATCTCGGGCTGGCTCCAGACGATGTGGTCGTCGACGGAACGGCCGTAGGTGAGCCAGTACACGCGCCGGCCGACGTAGCCGAGCCGATCGGTGCGGCCGTTGTTGTAGTAGAGCATCACGAACTCGGCAGGATCGCCGGGCGTCTCGGGACGAAGCCGGTACGGCGTGATCGAACCGCGGGGGTTCCGCATCTCCTGCTCACCACCGCGGCCGAGGGGTCGACCTTCGTGGGTGAGCCAGAACGGCGGGTCCCACGACTCGCCGCCGTCGTCGGAGTAGGTGGCGGCGAGGCGACCGGTCTCCGCCCGCCACAGACAGAACAGGCGTCCCGGCCGATCGTCGGAGACCGCCAGCACGTGGGGTTCCTCCCCGAGCGACAGCGATCCTCCCGGAGCCGTGAGTCCGTGATCGCCGAGCGGGAGCGTCTCCCAGGTCACGCGATCGAGGGCCGTGTCGTCGTCGCCGACCAGCGCGGGGAGGAGATCGCGGCTGCGCAGCAGGAAGACCTCGCTGCCGGGTGTCTCGCCCGCTCCGTCGGCCGTCTTCTGGAAGGCGCTGTACACCGCTCCGTCGATGACCTGTGGCGTGTCGCAGAGGAACATCCCCATCGTGGCCCCGCCCCAGGGATTGGCGCGGTCGATGGCGGTCCGTCGGACCGGGACGAGGTGCCGGTCGACGCTCCACGTGCGGCCGCCGTCGTCGGACACCTTCAGCCAGTACCCCTCGTCGAGCTGCATGTCGGTGCGCTTCAGTGGCGTGAGCGACGGGTCGGCGCCGGCGGGGTACTGCGACCCGATGTTCCAGCCGTAGAGGAGGGCGATCCGTTCGGTCCCGTCGGTGCGGCGGACGACGAACTGGTAACCGTCGTGTGACTGCCGCTCTGGCGAGTCGACGGGCAGTGGCTCGCTCCACACCCTCCCGCCGTCGGTGCTGACGGTCGAGAGCAGGCGCAGGCCCGGCCCACCCTCGCGGTTCTCGCTGTGGTGGAGGATCACCGAGTACGTCGGTGCATCTGGCTCACCCGTGACGACGATGTTCTGGCTGTCGTAGTAGCCGTTGCGGTCGCCGACGGTCCGGCCGCTCTTGAGGTCGCGGGGATCGTGGCGGTGTGTCACGGCTGTGGATCCCGCGAACGCTGGGTGACGGCACCGATGAGGGCGAAGAACGTCGACATCAGGATCGCCCACCGCAGGCTGACGACGTCGGCGATGACGCCCATGAGGAGCGGGCCGAAGGTCACGGCGACGCCCGACGCCAGCGAGCAGTACGCGCCCAGGGCGACCGAATCGAGTCGGTGCTGGGTGCGGGCGTAGAACCGATCGACGGTCAAGGGGTACAGCGGTCCGCCGGCCAACCCGCCGAGAGCGACGCCGAGGACCTTGACCCAGAGCACGGGCCCGAAGCACATGAGGAGGGTGCCGAGGGCGAAGACGAGGAACGACACGGCGACTGCCGCCTGCCCGAACACGCGCAGCACATGTGGGATGGCGAGTCGGATGGTGAACATCCCGATGCCGAAGCCGCTGGCGAGGATGGCCGCAGCGCCGGCGCTCGCACCTCCCACCTCGGCGAGGTACGTGACGGCCCAGATGCCGAGGGAGAACTCGGCGATCACGGCCGTGACGATGTGCAGCCAAGGGACGAGCACCCAACCCTCCGTCAACGGCCGGAGCGAGAAGCGATCGTTGCGCGCCGCGTCGGGTACGCGGACGGGGAGTGCCACCACGGTGAGCGCTGCGGTGGCGACGAGGGTGAGTGCGAGATACGGGCCACGCCACGACCAACCGGCGGCGAGTGCGCCACCGATGACGAGCGAGAAGGTCAGACCAGCCATGCCCGGTGCGCCGTTCACCGCGGCGAACGCCTCGGCCCGGTGTTCGCCGTGGTGATCGCTGGTGAGGCTCGGCATCACCATGACGAGGAAGGCCCCACCGAGGCCCGAGAGTGCCGTACCGGCGAGGGTGATCGGCCATGCCGGGCCGAGACAGAACAGGACGATGCCCGCAGTGAGCATGGCGGCGCTCGACATGAGCGATCTGCGGCGGCCGAGGCGGTCGACGAGTCGGACACCCACGATTCCGGCGACGAGGAGTCCGATCCCGAACGTGCTGCCGTGCAGGGCAGCGACGACACCGCTGATCGCGAACTCGTCGCGGAGCTCGCCGAGGACCACGCCGACGCTCAGCCCGCACACGAGGAGGCAGTACCCGAGGGCCGACGACCAGGTGAGGCGATCCCACCGGAACCGCGCAGGAGCCTCGTCGGTCAACACCACGCCGGTCACACTACGGCCGTATCCTGCCCCGATGCTCCTCGGAATCGACACCGGCGGGACCTACACCGACGCCGTCCTCTACGACGAGGGAGCGCGGCAGGTCAGGGCCACGGCGAAGTCGCCGACCACCCACCACGACCTTGCGATCGGAATCTGTGGCGCCATCGACGGGGTGCTCGCGTCGGGCATCGTGCGGGCCGAGGAGATCGAACTCGTCTCGATGTCGACGACGCTGGCGACCAATGCCCTCGTCGAGGGCAAGGGCCGGGCGGTGGGGGCGGTCGTGATCGGATTCGACGTCGAGGTCGTCGAGCGGGCCGGTCTGGCGGAAGCCCTCGGTGCCGACCCGGCGATCTTCCTCCCCGGTGGCCACGACCCTCATGGCGGCGAGGCCGCGCCGCTCGACCTCGTGCGCCTCGAGGCCGAGGTCCGGGCCATCAACGACCGTGTCGAGGCGTACGCCGTGACGGCGCAGTTCAGCGTCCGCAACCCCGACCACGAGCAGGCGGCCGCCGACCTCATCCACCGCGTGACCGGCAAGCCCGTCACGCTCAGCCACCACCTGTCGGCGCGGCTCAATGGCCCCAAGCGCGCCGTGACGGCGATCCTCAATGCTCGACTGATCTCGATCATCGACCGACTCGTGCACACCACCGAGGAGGCCATCGTCGAGCGAGGGATCGACGCCCCGCTGATGGTGGTCCGTGGTGACGGGTCGCTCGTGTCGGCGGCGTTCGTGCGTGAGCGTCCGATCGAGACGATCCTCTCGGGTCCGGCGGCGAGCCTCGTGGGTGCAGCCCACCTCACCGGTCTCGACGACGCGATCATCAGCGACATCGGCGGGACCACCACCGACATCGCTGTGCTCACTGCCGGGGTGCCGACGGTGAGTCCCGACGGCGCGACCGTCGGCGGGCACCAGACGATGGTCTCGGCCGTCGCGATGCACACACACGGTCTCGGTGGCGACAGCCGCGTCCGCCACGACGAGCGAGCTGCCGGTGCCTCGTTGCGCCTCGGGCCGCGCAAGGTGATCCCGCTCTGCCAGCTCGCCGTCACCGACGCGGCTCTCGTGCACGGCATGCTCGACCTGCAGCTGACCCACGACTTCCCCGGCGAGTTCGAAGGCATCGTCCTCGTCTCGGAGAGTCGTGATGCGTGGCTGCCCCGTCTCGACGGCGTCGAGCGGTCGATCCTCGAGGCCATGGGCGGACGCGTCGCTGTCGCCGACTCGACCCTCAACACACTCCAGATGCGCCGTGTCCTCGAGCGCTTGGTGCAGCGCGGGATCATCCAGATCGCGGCGTTCACGCCGACCGATGCGGCGCACGTGCTCGGTCTCCAGTCGACCTACGACACTGCGGCGGCAACGAAGGCCGCCACGCTGTTCGCACGCGGTCGCGATCGCACGGGCAAGGCCATCGCGCCCGATGCAGCGACGATCGCCGCGGTCACGATCGACACCCTTGTCCGCCGCAGCGCCGAGGCCGTCCTGGCGGCCGCCTTCGTGCACGACGGGATGCCGGGCGACACCGTGCGAACTCCGGTGGTCCAGGCCGTCCTCGACCGCCGGCTGTCGACGGTGCGCCTCGGGCTCGGGCTGTCGTCACCGCTCGTCGGGCTCGGTGCCTCGGCTCCGGCGTACTACCCGCGGGTGGCCGACCTGCTCGGCGCCGAGTCGCGGATCCCCGAGCACGCCGGTGTCGCCAACGCGGTGGGTGCTGTGGTGGGTCGTGTCCGGATCAGCCGCGAGTGTGTGGTGAGTTCACCGTCGCAGGGGCAGTACGTGGTCCATGCCGGCGAGTCGCCCGCCGTCTTCACCGATCTGGTTGCGGCGCGGGCGATGGCCCTCGACCATCTCGGCACGGCGCTGCGGGCCGACATGATCGCCGCAGGGGCAGCCGAGTTCGAGGTCCAGGAGGACTGGACCGAGACCACGGTCCCGTTGAGCGGGGCCGAACTGTTCGTCGAGGGTCGGCTGGTGCTGACGGCATCGGGCCGCCCGCAGGTCCACCACCACGACACCGTGGCCTGAACCGCTGCACCGGCGAGGACGACCTCCTCGCCCGTCGGGGCTAGTTGCCCTTGTAGCCGCCCTTGCCCGAGCCGCCCTTGTAGCCACCCTTGCTGTCGCCCTTGCCGGCACCCTTGTAGCCACCACGAGCGCCATCGCCGCGCGGGTCCTGGCCGCGATGGCCCTGGCCGCGGTGCGGGCGGGGAGCGGCGTCGGGGCCGCCCTTGTCGACGTAGCGACGGACCTGGGCGTACTTCCCGCGGATCACGGCGTCGCGCAGTGAGTCGATGACCTGATCGACGCGACCCTCGGGCACGCCGACCACCGAGTAGGCATCAGTGATGCGGATCGGGCCGATCTCGCGACCGGTGAGACCGCTCTGGTTGGCGATCGCGCCCACGAGGTCGTTCGGGCGGACACCGGCCTTGCGGCCGACGCTGAGGTACACGAAACCGGTGCCGGGCTGCGGAGCCCCGCCCGAGTCGCGCACGCGTCCACCACGCTCGTCGCGGTCGCCGCGCTCGAACTTGGGGCGATCGGGACGCGGCACGAAATCGGGGATCTCGTGCTCGTCGACCGTGTTGCCGGCGGCGACGTGGAAGAGTCGGATGGCGGCCAGCGCGATGCTGCGGTGGTCGGCCTCCGAGAGCAGGGCGTTGAGCACGGGGTAGTACTCGTCGAGGTCGTCAGCGGCGAGCGACTCGCGCACCGACTCGACGGTCTGGCTGAGCTGAGCCGTGCGGAGATCGGAGATGCTCGGCACCTTCTGGATCTCGATGGTCTGCTTCATCAGGTGCTCGATGTTCTTGAGCAGGCGCTGTTCGCGGGGCTCGGCGAGCGTGATGGCCACGCCTTCGCGACCCGCACGACCGACTCGACCGATGCGGTGCACGTAGCTTTCGGGAGCCGACGGCACGTCGTAGTTGACGACGTGGGTGAGGGTGTCGACGTCGAGACCGCGGGCGGCCACGTCGGTGGCCACGAGCAGTTCGGCGGTGCCGTCGCGGAGACGACCCATGACGCGATCGCGCTGGGCTTGGTCCATGCCACCGTGGAGCGCCTCGGCGCGGTAGCCGCGGGCGTTCATCGTCTCGGTGAGCTCGTCGACCTCGGTACGGGTGCGGCAGAACACGAGCGCTCCTCCGGGAGCCTCGATGTCGAGCACACGCCCGAGCGCGGCCGGCTTGTGGGCGCGCTGGACGATGTAGGCGACCTGGCGGACCTTGCCCTTGCTCGCCTGCGTGTCGCCACGCGTCACGGTGATGCGCACCGGATCGGTGAGGTGCTTCTTGGCGATCGCGTTGATGCGCGGCGGCATCGTGGCCGAGAACATCACGGTCTGCCGGTCGTCGGGGAGAGCGTCGAGGATGCTCTCGATGTCGTCGGCGAAGCCCATGTCGAGCATCTCGTCGGCCTCGTCGAGCACGACCATGCGAATGGCGTCGAGCGGGAGCGAGCCACGACCGATGTGGTCGAGGACGCGGCCGGGGGTTCCGACGACGATGTGCACGCCGCGGTCGAGCGCCTGCAACTGGCGGTAGATCGGCTGGCCGCCATAGACGGGAACGCACTTGACGCCGAGGTCCTTGCCGTAGCGGAAGAAGGCCTCGCCGACCTGCATGGCGAGCTCGCGGGTCGGGGTGAGCACGATCGCCACCGGGGCGTTGCGTGCCGGACCGTCGACGAGTTCGAGGGCGGGAAGGGCGAAGGCCGCGGTCTTGCCGGTGCCGGTGGCGGCCTGACCGACGAGGTCCTTGCCGGCCACCAGGTGCGGGATCGTCTCGCGCTGGATGGGGGTGGGCTCCTCGTAACCGAGGGCTTCGAGCGACGCGAGGATCTCGCGGCGCAGGCCGAGGGCCGCGAAGCCCATGGCGGTCTCGCCACCGTCGTCGGTGGGGTGGTCAGTGGACACGAATTCCTGCTCTCCGGGCCCGTGATCGGGCCACCTCGTCGACCGCTCGTGCGGTCTGTCGTCGGCAGCACTCGTGACCGGGTCTCCCCGTCCGCTCGGCGGCCTGCCCTCTCCGGAGGGCCGTCGTACTCTACGGCCGAAGTGCGCCGAGCGTGCGTGAGAGTGCGTCGACGAGCAGATCGGCGTGCGTGACATCGAACACGAGCGGCGGCTTGATCTTGAGCACGTTGTCGGCGGGGCCGTCGGTGCTGACGAGCACACCGAGGTGTCGCAGCGCGTTGGCGACGTCACCCGCGAGCGCTGTGGCCGGTTCCTTCGTGTCTCTGTCGACGACGAGGTCGACGCCGATGTAGAGACCGAGTCCGCGCACATCGCCGATGCACTCGTGCTCAGGGGCGAGGTGCCGCAGACGCTCCATGAGGTGAGCGCCGGTGTGCGCCGCTCGTTCCTGGAGGCCTTCCCGTTCGATCACGTCGAGCACCGCCATTCCGGCCGCGCAACTCACCGGGTTGCCGCCGAAGGTGTTGAACCACTCCATGCCCGTGGCGAACGCAGCGGCGATCTCTGGTGTCGTGACGACGGCACCGAGAGGATGGCCGTTGCCAATCGGCTTTCCGAGGGTGACGATGTCGGGGACGACACCCTGGGTCTCGAACGCCCACATGTGCGAGCCGACCCGACCGAACCCGACCTGGACCTCGTCGGCGATGCACAGTGCACCGTTCGCCCGGGCCAACCGGTACGCCTCGGTGAGGTAGCCGTCGGTGAACACGACCTGCCCGCCACAGCCGCTGATGCTCTCGGCGATGAACGCCGCGGCCGGAGGCATGTCGGCGATCGGTGCGGCGTACGCCGCGCTGTCCGAGCCGTGCGCGCCACGGTACGGGTCGGGGAGCGGGGCGATGTGCGTGCCGTCGGGCTGTCCCAGGCCGCCCTTGCGCTTGAACTTGTAGGCGCTGATGTCGACGAGGCCGCCGGTGTTGCCGTGGTAGCCCCAGTCGACGGCGATCACGCCGCGCCGGCCGGTGACGGTGCGGGCGATGCGCAGAGCGAGCTCGTTCGCCTCGCTGCCCGAGTTCACGAGGTACACCACGCGCAGCGGATCGGGGAGGAGAGCGGCGAGCCGTTCGCTGTAGTCGAGGATCGTCGGGTGCAGGTAGCGCGTGTTGGTGTTGAGCAGCGCCGCCTGGCGGGCGATCGCGTCGACGACGTGCGGATGGGCATGGCCGACGTGACAGACGTTGTTGACGCAGTCGAGGTGGTGGCGGCCGGTGTGATCGACGAGCCACGGGCCGGTGCCGCGCACGATGGTGAGCGGTCGGCGGTAGCTCACGCTGAGCGAGGGGGCGAGGTCGTGGCGGCGACGTTCGAGCAGCGGCGCGGCCTCGAGCGCCGTCCGCTCGGCGTCGGTGGCGAACGTCTCGGGAGCGAGCCGGAGCAGGAGGTTGGCGTCGGGCGCGATCGAGTGCCAGATGTCCATCCGGCTCGGTTCGCCGGCGCCCTCGAAGTTGCCGTCGGGTCCGGTCACGGGGTCGGCCATCAGGTCGGTGATGATCTGCACGTGGACGTGCGGCGCCCATCCGCCGTTGACCTCGGGTTCGCCGACATAGGCCACGACCTGACCGGCCGCGATCTCCTGACCGGCGGTCACGGTGGTGAGGGTGCGGCGCGAGAGGTGCCCGTACAGGACCCAGAACGGTGTGCCGTCGCCGGTGTGGTGGCGCATGATCACCGTGGGGCCGTAGTCGTACGGCATGTCGTTGTCGACCACGGTCTCGACCGTGCCCGGGAGCATGGCGGCGAGCGGTGTGTCGGCCTCGACGAAGAGGTCGATGCCGATGTGGACCGATCGCATCTCGGGTGCATCGGTGACAAACTGATCGCCCGCGTAGCACGCCCTGTCTTCGTCGTAGCGTCCGACTCCGACCGTGGCGTCGTTGTCGGCCATCTGCTGGGTCATCCAGGCCCACGACTCGTGCGGGTCGGTGAAGGCGGTGGCCGGCGCACCGTCGGCGAGGCTCACCACGATCCGCCCAGCCGTGGCCAGCGGGTAGGGGAGGATGTCGGCCGGCCGACAGTCGGGTGACTGCAGCCAAGCGGTGACGGCGTCGTGGCTCGGCACCGGTTCGAGTCCGGCGGCAGCGCGGGCGGCGAAGTGCAGGAACTGCGGCCGCATCGCCATCAACCGACGGAGGAGACGGAGGGCAGGCTGCTGGGAGACGAGCAGGTACTCGTTGTCGGGGTACTCGGTGGCGCGGTGCGACGAGATGCACACGCTCATCGCGAGGCGGGTGGCGACGAGGTCGAACAGGACCGACAGTTCGAGGTCGTCGAGCGCGAACTCGGCCGTGTAACCCCCGATGAGATCGCGGCTCGCGGTGACGATGTCGGTGACGTCCATGAGCGCATAGGCGAGCGTGACGGCGAGCTCGTGGACCTGACGAGACCAGAGCATGTCGCCGAAGTCGATGACCCCGCTGACGCGGCCCGAGTCGACGAGCACGTTGCGGTCGTTGGCATCGTGGTGGACGACGGCCGCTCGCAAGCGCGGGCGGATGGGAAGGACGCGCTGCTCCCACCGGCGGTAGGCGGCCTCGACCGTGGCCCGGTCACCGGAGTCGGCGATGTCGGCCACCCACGGGCGCACGGCGTCGGCGTTCTCGAGATCCCACAGGAATCCCGGTCGATGGGCAGCGGGGTGACCGAACCCCTGCAGTGCCCGCGACATCCGTCCCATCACCGAACCGAGCGATCGCCACTCTGCACGACCTCGCTCGGCATCGGCGTACGGCACACCCGGGAGGTACGCGACGGCGCGCACGAGATGCCCTCGCCAGGTCGGGTCGGTCGCACCTCCGACCGGCGCGACCACGTGGGGGACCGGAAGAGTCGGGTCGACCTCGGCGAGGTGGGCCAGCGCGGCCGTCTGCAGGGCCAGGGCCTCGGCCGACTCGGCGCCGTGAGCGACCTTCAGCACGTATGTCGCCGACGAAGTGACGAGCCGGGCGTTCTGGTCGCGCTCGGAGTCGAGCCCCTCGACAGTGCCGTCGAGACCGAAGACCTCGGTCGCCATCGTGGCGAGGTCGGCCTCCGAGAACTGCGGAGGAGGAGAATCGAACACCGATGCACCCGAGTCGCTCATGATCCGCCGACGGTAGCCGCTCCCTGTCGTCCGAGTCCCAGCCCCAGTGCAGGGGCGGTGGCTACTGTCGTCGCCCGTGCCGTCCACCGATCTCCCGAACCCTCACGCACCGTCCGTCGTCGTGACGGGGACGGGCCTGTTCACCCCGCCGCACTCGATCAGCAACGACGAGCTCGTCGCCTCGCTCACCGTCGCCACCCAGCGCTGGAACGAGGAGAACGCGGCGGCGATCGAGCGCGGCGACCTGGCCGCCCGAGCGATCCCCGACGCCGAGTTCATCGAGAAGGCCTCAGGCATCAGGAGTCGGTTCGTGATGGAGAAGGAGGGTGTGCTCGACCCCGATCGCCTCCGCCCGCATCTTCCGACCCGTCGCGAGAACGAGCCCTCGCTCCAGGTCGAGATGGCGCTCCCTGCGGTGCACGAAGCCCTGGCCCAGGCCGGTCGTCGCCCCGACGAGGTCGACTGCGTGATCGTCGGGGCCTCCAACATCCAGCGCGCCTACCCAGCCGTCGCGATCGAGTTGCAGCACGCGCTCGGCGCCGGAGGTTGGGGATACGACATGAACGTGGCGTGCAGTTCAGCCACCTTCAGCATGCAGGCCGGTGTCGATGCGCTCCGCAACGGCTCGGCGAACTGCGTCGTCGTGGTACACCCGGAGATCACCTCGGCGCACAACAACTTCGCACTGCGCGACCATCACTTCATCTTCGGCGATGCATGTACCGCCGTCGTGCTCGAACGAGCCGACGATGCCGTGGCGACCGAACAGTGGGAGGTGCTCGGGCTGAAGCTCGCGACGAGCTTCTCGAACAGCATCCGCAACGACTTCGGATTCCTCAACCCGTGCGAGGACGACGAGCGCGATCCGTTCGAACTCGTCTTCCGCCAGCGCGGCCAGCAGGTCTTCAAGGACGTGGTGCCGATGGTCGTGCGGCACATCGACGAGCAACTCGAGCGGGTCGGACTCGCCGCTGGCGACGTGCGCCGCTTCTGGCTGCACCAGGCGAACCTCAAGATGAACCAGCTGATCGCCAAGCAGGTGCTCGGTCGGGTTCCCGACGAGGACGAGTCGCCGGTCATCCTCGACCGTTACGCGAATACGTCGTCGGCCGGTTCGGTGATCGCGTTCCATCTCCACCGAGCCGACCTCGGCAGAGGCGACATCGGCGTCCTGTGCAGCTTCGGTGCGGGCTACAGCATCGGCAGCCTGGTCTTGCGTCGTCGCTGACAGCGGCCCGGCGGGCCATGGCGCGTCAGGCGCGGATGCGGGCGTTGGTGGGGTCGTACAGCGGTCGGAGCGACACCCGACAGGGGTGACGACGGTCGGCGATCTCGACGGTCCACACTCCTGTCGCCAGCCAGTCGACGGTGCACTCGCCCTCAGCAGGGCCGACCATGGCGAGACCGACGGCGCCGCCGAGCGTGTACCCGTACGACGCGCTGCGGACGTAGCCGACCACCTCGTCGTCGCGCCGGAGCACCTCGGCGTGGAACATCAGCGGCTCGGGGTCCTCGACCAGCACGCCCACCAGTCGCTCGCGCCGTGGCTCGGCCTTGAGAGCGAGAGCTGCCTCGCGTCCCGTGAACCCGCCCGGCTTGTCGAGTGCGACGGCAAACCCGAACCCGGCGCTCCACGGATCGTCGAGGTTGTCGAGGTCGTGGCCGTAGTCGCGGTAGCCCTTCTCCATGCGCAGACTCGCCAACGCCTTGAGGCCTGCGGGTCGGATCCCGAAGGAAGCGCCGACCGCCATCACACGGTCGTACACGTGCACGGCCTGCTCGGTGGGGACGAGCAGTTCGTACCCGAGTTCGCCGAGGTAGGTGATCCGGGCGCACCGCACCCGTGCGAAGCCGATGGCGATCTCGCGCGATGTACGGAACGGGAAGGCAGCGTCCGACACGTCGGCGTCGGTCAGCGCGGCGAGGACCTCACGCGAACGCGGCCCCTGGAGGTTGATCTGCGCCCAACCGCCCGTGACGTCGGTGGTGAAGGCGTGGTGCCCGGCACACGCGCGCCGGAGCATCGTCTCCACGTGCCGGTGGGCCGTGTCGGTCGCGATGACGAGGTACTCGGGGCCGTCGAGGCCCGGCATCTTCGTCACCGTGAGGTCGGCCTGGAGATGGCCGCTCTCGTCGAGCCACTGCGTGTAGGTGATGGTGTCGAGATCGCCGTCGACGGCGTTGGCCGAGAGTCGGCCGAGCACCGTGCCGGCATCGCGCCCCTGCACACGGAACTTGCTCATGAACGACATGTCCATCGCGATCACACCCTCGCGGCACGCGCAGTGCTCGTCGGCCCAGTTCTGCCACCACGACGGCCGACCCCACGAGCGCTCCCCGGCCTCGGGCGTCACACCCGGTCCGGCGAACCAGTCGGCGCTCTCCCAGCCGCTCACGTCGCGGAAGAAGGCACCCTGTGCGGCGAGGCGCTCGTGGAGCGGCGACCGCTTCGCGTCGCGTGCAGTCGACATCGTGCGGAAGGGGTAGTGGCACTCGTAGACCATCCCGAGCGACTCCACCGTGCGGGTCCGGCGGTACTCGGGGTTGCGCTGGTACGGATGGAGCCTGGCGATGTCGATGCCCGTGATGTCCATGTCGGGGCGTCCGGTCGTGATCCAGTGCGCGAGCATCCGACCCATTCCGCCGCCGGTGAGGATGCCGATCGAGTTGAGTCCTGCAGCGACGAAGTAGTTGCGCACCTCGGGTGCCTCGCCGACCACAGGAGCGAGGTCGGGAGTGAAGCTCTCGGGTCCGCAGAAGAAGGTGCGGATGCCGGTCTCGAACGAGGCGGGCACGCGGCCCATCGCCGCCTCGACGTACGGGCCCATGCGGTCCCAGTCGGGCTGCAGCGAGGTGAACGAGGCATCCATCGGGATCCGGCCCACGTTCCACGGCGCGCAGACCGTCTCGAACAGACCGATCATCAGCCCGCCGACCTCTTCGCGGTAGTACCCGAACCGGCCCGGGTCTTCGATGACCGGCCACGACGGGTCGAGGCCTTCCATCTCCTCGGTGATGAGGTAATAGTGCTCGGCCGCCTGCAGCGGGATGTTGACACCACTCATCTCGCCCAACTGTCGAGCCCACATGCCCGCGCAGTTGACGACGTACTCGCACTCGATCGTGCCATGGTCGGTGACCACCGAGTGCACTGCGCCGTCGTGCACGACCACGTCGGTGACCGTGACGCCCTGGGCGATGGTCACGCCGGTCTGCCGGGCGCCCCGCGCCATCGACATCGTCACATCGACCGGATTCACGCGCCCGTCCTGGGGGACGTAGAACCCGGCGAGGACGTCGTCGGTGCGTGCGAGCGGGAAGAGGTCGGCCACTTCCTGAGGCGAGATCTCGTGGACCTCGACTCCCTTGAGGCGGTTGAACGCCGACACGCGCCGGTACTCCTCGAGCCTCCCGGCATCGGCCGCCAACTCGACGAACCCGACCGGCTTGAAGCCGGTGGCGAGACCGGTCTCGGCCTCGAGTCGGGTGTAGAGATCGCGCGTGTAGGTGCGCATCTCGGTCGAGGTGCTCGAGGTGCTGCCGAAGGTCACCATCAGCCCGGCGGCGTGCCAGGTGGTGCCCGACGTGAGCTGATCGCGCTCGACCAGCACCGTGTCGGTCCACCCCAGATGGCCGAGGTGGTAGGCGACCGAGGTCCCGATCACGCCGCCTCCGATGACGACCACCCGGGCCCGGGTCGGAAGGCTGGACGATGCGGGTGCAGGGCTGCTCGCGGGCGTGTTCACACGTTCTAGGGTAGGTCCATGAAGGAACTCATCTACCACCGCCTCCTGCTTCCCTCGGTCGAGCGCAACGGCTCGCGTCCGATGGCGACCCACGCCGGCACCGGAACGACGACGACCTATGCCGAGCACCTCGACAGGGTGACCCGCCTGATCGGAGGCCTGCGTGGCCTCGGTGTCGGGCCCGGCGACCGCTTCGCGGTGATGACCCTCAACTCGCCCGAGTACCTCGAGATGTACCACGCGGCCTTCTTGGGCGGTGGCGTGATCAACCCCCTCAACCTGCGCTTCGCCCCGAAGGAACTCGCCTACGTCCTGCGCGACTCGGGTACCAAGGTCTGCTTCGTCGACTTCATCTTCGCCAACCTGATCGAGTCGGTGCGCGAAGAGGCCGGTCTCGAGCACGTGGTGCTCGTCGGCGGCGGCGATGTCCCGCACACCACGACCTACGACGCCCTGCTCTCGGCGAACCCCGTGCTCCCCGACGAGACGGAGGAAACCGACCCGGTCGTGTTGATGTACACCGGCGGCACCACGGGCCTGCCCAAGGGTGTTCTGCTCGACCAGAGGGCGGAGATCCTCAACGCCTACCACGTGATGATGACCCTGCCGCTGAGTCGCGACTCGGTCAACCTGCTGCAGACACCGATGTTCCACGCGGCGTCGATGTTCAGCATCCTCGGCGGCCCCGCACTCGGGGCGCACAGCGTGGTCATCCCGATGTTCGAGCCCACTGCGGTGATGAACGCCGTCGAGAAGTACCAGCCGACGATCAGCGTGATGGTGCCGACGATGATCGGCCTGACGATGCAGCACCCCGAGTTCCGGCCGAGTGGCCTCGCCTCGTTCCACGACCTCGTGTACGGGGCGTCGCCCATGCCGCAGGCGCTGCTCGAGAAGCTCCTCGCTCTGTATCCCGACATGAACATCTGGCAGGGATATGGCATGACCGAGTCGAGCAGCGTGCTCACGCTCCTCGGACCGAAGGAGCACCGCGCAGGCGGCAAGTACCTGCGCTCGGCCGGCTTCCCGATGACGGGTGTGGTGCTCTCCATCCAGGACGACGACGGCAACATCCTCGCTGCCGGCGAGACGGGTGAGGTCTGTGCCCGAGCCGGCAACTACATGATCGAGTACTGGAACAAGAAGGACGCCACCGACGAGGCCTTCCGCGGCGGCTGGTACCACTCGGGCGACGCGGGCTACCTCGACGAGGACGGCTATCTCTTCCTCGTCGACCGAGTGAAGGACATGATCGTCACGGGTGGCGAGAACGTGTACTCCACCGAGGTCGAGAACGCCCTGGCCAACCATCCGGCCGTCGCGCAGGTCGCGGTCATCGGCATCCCGAGCGAGAAGTGGGGCGAGGCCGTGCACGCCATCGTCGTGCTGAAGCCCGACACGACGGTCACTGAGCAGGAACTCATCGACCACGCCCGTCCGCAGATCGCCGGCTACAAGCTGCCCAAGAGCGTCGAGTTCCGGGCCGAGCCATTGCCGCTGTCAGGTGCGATGAAGGTGCTCAAGAAGGACCTGCGCGAGCCCTACTGGCGCGATCACGAACGCCGCGTGAACTGACGCTCGCAGGAGCGTCGACGACGGCCGGCCGCTGTCAGCCGAGGCGTGCGAGCCAGTGCTCGCGTGCCTCGGCGTAGCGCGCCCGGACCGCCGGGTCGTGAGGCGCCTCGAGCGTGAGGAGGTCGCCGTCGAGCGGCCACGTCGGGCGCTCGCCCGTGAGTGCCCACGCTGCTTGGCGGGCGGCTCCGTCGGCGACGTACTCGCCGGGAGGAGGAACCGTGACCGGCACGCCGAACACGATCGGTGCGATCGCCTGAACGGCGGGTGACGATGCTGCTCCGCCGACGAGTCGGACTCCGTCGACGACCTTGCCCTGCGCGGCGAGGGCATCGAGGGCGTCGGCGACTCCGCAGAGCATCCCCTCGACAGCGGCCCGCGCGAGATGGGCGGGGGTTGCGTTGCTGAGGTCGAGCCCAAGAAGGCCACCGGTGGCGAGGGGCAGGTTCGGGGTGCGCTCACCGGCGAGGTAGGGGAGCATCACGAGCCCGTCGGCGCCCGAGGGTGCTGCAAGCGCGAGTTCGGCCAGACGGGCGTGGTCGACGCCGAGCAATGCGCAGGCGGCGTCGAGGACGCGTGCGGCGTTGAGCGTGCAGACCAGTGGGAGGAACGCGCCGGTCGCATCGGCGAACCCCGCGACTGCTCCACTCGTGTCGCGCGACGGCACCGCGCTCCGGGCGAAGGCTGTTCCCGACGTTCCGAGCGAGACGACGACCTCGTCGCCAGCGTCCACACCGAGTGCTGCAGCGGCGTTGTCGCCCATCCCTGCGCCGACCGTGCGCTCGCCCCACTGCACAGAGCCCGACGGAGCGAGGACGCGGGGGAGTTGTGCGTCGTGGCCGAGCGCACGGACGAGCAGGTCGTGGCGGTGGTCACCGGTGACCGGGTCGAAGTAGCCGGTGCCCGACGCGTCGGAGCGGTCGGTGACGATCCCGTCGAGCCCACCCTCGCGGCCGCGCAACCGCCACGTGAGCCAATCGTGCGGAAGGCACACGGCAGCGATGCGCCGGGCGTTCTCGGGCTCGTGCTCGGCGATCCAGGCCAACTTGGTGACGGTGAACGCAGCGACCGGGACCGACCCCGTGGCGGCGACCCATGCATCGGCACCGAGTTCGGCGACGAGTCGCTCGGCCTGTGGCGCCGAACGCGTGTCGTTCCAGAGCAGCGCCGGTCGGACGACCTCGCCGTCGTCGTCGAGACAGACGGCACCGTGCTGCTGGCCACCGATCGCGACTCCGGCCACGTCGTCGAGGCCCCCGGCGCGGGCGACGGCCTCGTGGAGAGCCGACTCCCAGTGCGCGGGGTCGACCTCGGTGCCATCGGCGTGGCGAGCACTGCCGTGGCGCACGAGGGCACCGGTGACGAGGTCGCGCACGACCACCTTGCAGGACTGGGTCGAGGTGTCGACGCCGGCGACGAGGGTCATCGTCGTGCCGTTCAGCGAGCGCCCATGAGGTGTTCGACCGCGAGTTGTTGCAAACGCACGAAGCCGTAGCCCTTGGCGCCCGCCGCATCGACGTCGAGCGCCGCGATCGACTCGTCGGCGAGCACCTCGGCCCAGCCCTCGCTAGCGGAGAGCGTGGGGGTCGACAGATCGGCCACTCGCGCCGCGGCCAGCGCCTCGCGCACCTCCGGATCGGCGCGGAAGGCAGCGGCCCGTTCCTTGAGGAGCAGGTACATCCGCATGTTGGCAGCGGCCGAATGCCACACGCCGTCGATGTCCTCGGTGCGCGACGGCTTGTAGTCGAAGTGGCGCGGGCCGGTGTAGGCCGGGGCACCCCCGACTCCGCCGAACTCCAGCAGGTCGACGAGGCTGAAGGCGTTGATCAGGTCGCCGTGGCCGAACACCAGGTCTTGGTCGTACTTGATGCCGCGCTGGCCGTTGAGGTCGATGTGGAAGAGCTTGCCCTGCCACATCGCCTGGGCGATGCCCGACGTGAAGTTGAGTCCGGCCATCTGCTCGTGGCCGACCTCGGGGTTGAGGCCCACGAGGTGGGAGTGCTCGAGCTTCTCGATGAACGCGATCGCATGGCCGACGGTGGGGAGGAGGATGTCGCCGCGCGGCTCGTTGGGCTTGGGTTCGATCGCGAAGCGGATGTCGTAGCCGCGCTCGATGACGAACGAGGTGAGGGTGTTCATCGCCTCCGCGTACCGGTCGAGAGCCGCGCGGACGTCCTTGGCGTGGTCGTACTCGGCGCCCTCGCGGCCACCCCACAGCACGAAGGTCGTGGCACCGAGATCGGCGGCCAGTTCGAGGTTGCGCAACACCTTGCGGAGGGCGTAGCGGCGCACGTCGCGGTCGTTGCTGGTGAAGCCACCGTCCTTGAACACCGGGTGGGTGAACAGGTTGGTGGTGATCATCGGCACCACCATGCCGGTGGCGGCGAGGCGCTCTTTGAAGGCGGCGATGATCGAGTCGCGTACGGCCGGCGAACTGCCGAACGGCACGAGGTCGTCGTCGTGGAAGGTCATGCCCCACGCACCGAGTTCGGCCAGTTTGTCGAGGGCGTGGAGGGGGTCGAGCGGCCCACGGGTGGGGTCGCCGAACGGATCGCGGGCCTGCCAGCCGATGGTCCAGAGACCGAAGGAGAACTTGTCGGCGGCGGTGGGTCGGAGCGTGGTGGCCATGGTCCGAGAGGGTACCGCCCCCGTCGCGACCGGAGTGCCTGCCCGCCGCTGGAGTGCCTGCCCGCCGCCGGAGTGCCTGCCCGCCACCGGAGTGCCAGCCGGCCGTCGGAGTGTGCACTCCGACCCCGGTGGGCGCCAGCCACTCCATCGGCGAGTCGGAACTACGGTGCTCGCATGGCGAACGGACGGAGCGGGGAGCGCGAGTGGCTCGTGGCCGCCGACGACCGGACCGGAGCGTTCGAGGTGGCGGCGGGGTTGGCCGAGTGGTGTGGCCCGACCGTGGTGGCCGTGCGTGCGCCCACCGATGCCTCGTGCGTGGTTGATCTCGGGTCGCGCTCTGTCGACAGAGCGGCGGCACGGTCGCGGGCGGTGGCGATCGATGCCGTCGCCTCTCGCCTCACTGCCCACAAGATCGACTCGACACTGCGTGGCAACTGGGCCCACGAGGTCACTGCACGTTGCCAGAACTCCGGCCGCCGCCTGCTGGTGGTGGCAGCGTGGCCCGAGATGGGCCGTACCTGTGTCGACGGGATCGTCCACGTGCACGGTTCGCCGCACGACCGACTCGACCGTCACATCCCCGGTATCACCGTCGTTGACCCGTCGACCTTGGTGGAATGGCTCGACGGCGATGGTCCGACCGCTGCCGTCGATGTCGCCGACGCCGAGTCGCTCGAGCGGACGGCCGCAGTGATCTCCGGCCATCCCGCGTTCGACCAGGGTCGGCTGCTGCTCGCCGCCCCGGCCGCGCCGATCGCCGCGGTGCTCGGGAGAGCGCTCGCCCTGTCGGCCGGGTCGCTCGACCCCGGCGGCCACCCCTCGCCTGGGTCGCGTCGTCCTGAGGGCGTTCTCACCGGCGCGACGCTCGTCGTCAGCGGGTCGGCGACCGACGTCTCGGCGGCTCAGCTGGCAGCCGTCGTCCGCGATCGACCCGACGTCGAGGTGTTCGCCCCGCGACCCAAGCCCGGACCTCTCCACGCGTCGGTGGCACGTGAGGTGGTCCGACGGGCGCGGGCCCGGATCGCCGGGGGTGGTGTCGGCGCTGTGGTCGTCGTCGGAGGGAGTACGGCGGCGCTCCTGCTGGGCGACGAGCCGCGGCTCGTCCACGGGATGGCGCTCGCCGGGCTGCCGTGGAGCACGCCCGTTGCCTCCGGCGGACCCGTCGTCATCAGCAAGGCGGGCGGGTTCGGGACTGAGAACACCCTCGTCGAGGCCGTCGACGTGCTGGACTCGTGGCGATGACGCACCGGGGTCCGCAGGGTGGTTCGACCATCGCACACGGAAGCGATGTTCCGCGTCGTCCGCTCGCCCTGACGATGGGCGACCCGTCGGGCGTCGGCCCCGAGATCGTGCTCCGTCGGTGGGCCTCCGAGGGGCTGGGCGACGACGTGGTGGTCTACGGCGATGCCTCGATCCTGCACGCAGGAGCCCGACTGCTGGGCCTCGACATCGACTGGGATCGTTTCCCGCTCCACGACCTCGGTCTGCTCAGCGGTGACGACCTCCGTCCGGGAGAGCTCGACGCCGCGTCCGGTGCGGGAGCCCGTGAGTACGTGCGCCGCGCCACCCTCGATGCGCTCGCGGGCGACGTGGCCGGCATCGTGACCATGCCGATGAACAAGGAGGCGACTCAGCTCACCGACCCCGGATTCGTCGGACACACCGAGTTCGTCGCCACCCTCTGCGCCGCACCGACGGTCACGATGATGCTGACCGCGCCGACCCCTCACGGCTCGATCGCCGTCACCCACGTCAGCACGCACTGCTCGCTCGCCGAGGCGATCACGCGCACCACCACCGAGCGAGTGCTCGACGTGATCCGCCTCACCCACGCAGCATTGGCACGCTTCATCGCCGAACCGCGCATCGCCGTCTGTGGTCTCAACCCTCACGCCGGCGAGCACGGACTGTTCGGCCGCGAGGACATCGAGCAGATCGCGCCGGCCATCGAACTCGCCCGGGCCGAGGGGATCGGTGCGACAGGTCCGCACCCGGCCGACACGGTCTTCCACCAAGCGGTGCACCGCGGCCGCCATGACGGAATCGTCTGCATGTACCACGACCAGGGTCACGGACCGATGAAGTTGCTCGCCTTCGACCACGGGGTGAACGTGACGCTCGGCCTCCCGATCGTGCGGACCTCGGTCGATCACGGCACGGCGTTCGACATCGCGTGGAAGGGCGAGGCCTTCACCGGGTCGGTGCACCACGCTCTCGAGTACGCCCGCCGTCTCGTCGGCCGCTGAGCCACGAGCGCCGCAGCGCGGCCACCTCCGGGTGTCACCGCCGACGGCCAGTGCAGCGACGTCCGCAGGCCCCGACGTACTGTCACCGCTGCTGACAGTACGTGGAGTGCTCGGTGTTAGGGTTCGTCCATGACCCTCGGCTCCGTGCGCCACCACGTGCGCATCCACCGCCCGGCCGCCGACGTGTGGGTGCTCGCCGGCGATCCGACCCGACTCCACGAGTGGTTCCCCGGCATCGTGTCGTGCCAGGTCGACGGCACCACGCGAGTCATCACTCTCGGTTCCGGCATGCCGATGCCCGAGGAGATCACGATCCACGACAACACCCTGCGGCGGTTCCAGTACCGCATCGCGGCGCCGATCTTCCAGTACCACCGCGGCACGATCGATGTGCTCGACATGGGCGACGACACGTGCGTCGTGGTGTACACGACCGACGCCGACCCTCGGACGATGGCGCTGACCATCGGTGGCGGGACGCTCGGGGCATTGCACGAACTGAAGCGACAGATGGAGACGCCGGCCCCCGATGTGGCCGGTGCCGAGGACGGAGCACTCTGATGGGCCGCAAGATCCTGTTCGTCACCACCGACCAGCAGCGGTACGACGCGATCGGCGCGAACGGCGGCACGGTCGGTCGCACACCGGTCATCGATGCCCTCGCCGCGCAGGGTCGTCGCTACGAGCGGGCCCACCCGCAGTCGGTGGTGTGCATGCCGTCGCGCAGCACGATCATCACCGGGCAACACCCGAGCACCCACGGTGTCTGGATGAACGGCGTCCCGCTCGCCGCCGATGCGCCGAGCGTCGTCGAGACCCTCCACGATGCGGGGTACCGCACGGCGCTGATCGGAAAGCCGCACTTCGAGCCGTTCCTCGATCCGTTCCTCAAGTTCCCTGAGAACCAGTTCAGCACCCGTGGCCTCACCGGTCTCCACCGCGGCTTCGAGCACTTCGAGGCGGCGACCCACGGCGGTCAGGGCATGCTCCACTACGCCCGATGGCTGGCGGCGAACCACCCCGAGGCCGTGCGGATGTTCTACCCCGTGCTCGACGGTGCGCTCGAGGTCAACGCCATGGGTGGCGGCGAGACCGATGCTCCGCAGGTCTGGGTCAACGACATCCCGCGCGAGTGGTACCACACCGATTGGGTGGCCGACCGGACGATCTCGTGGCTCGACTCGCTCGATGCCGCCGACGATTGGTTCTGCTGGATGAGCTTCCCCGATCCGCATCACCCGTGGGATCCGCCGAAGAGCGAACTCGGCCGCATCGACTGGCGCGACGTGCCGCTCCCCGAGGGGTACATCGCCGACGCAGCCGAGCGTGAGGCCGTCCTCGACGACAAGCCGCGCCACTGGCGTGCGTGGTACGACGGGCGGTTGGTGAGCAACTACGAGGCCCCGCTCAACTGGGTGCCGGCCGCGATGACCGCCGACCAGGTGCGCGAGGTCAACCAGCGCAACGCCATCGAGTGCGAACTCATCGACGAGGCGCTCGGTCGAGTGATGAAGGCCATCGCCGCGAAGGGTTGGGCCGACGACGTCGACGTCGTGTTCACGACCGACCACGGCGAGTTCCAGGGCGACTTCGGTCTGCTCTTCAAGGGGCCGTACCACGTCGACTCGTTGATGCGCCTCCCCCTCGTGTGGCGACCCGCTCCGTCATCGGGTGCTGTGCCCGCGACGGTGACTCGGCCGGTGGGTCTCGTCGATCTCGCACCGACCTTCTGCGCCATTGCTGGTGTCGCACCGAACGACTGGATGGAGGGCAAGGCACTGCCGGTCGACGACGCAGATGCCGATGCCCGGGGTTTCGAGCGTGTGCTCACCGAGTGGGACAGCGAGCTCTTCGGGGTCGACGTGCACCTGCGCAGCATCTTCCGCGACGGCATGTTGCTGACGGCCTACCGCAAGGGCTACAGCCACGACGGCACCGAGGGCGAGTTGTACGTCATGGCCGACGATCCGCACCAGCGGGTCAACCGCTGGGACGACCCTGCCTATGCGGCCGTGAAGGCCGACCTGCTCGACGACCTCTGGTCGAACCAGCCGGAGCAGGTCATGCCGCTCCAGCCGGTGATCGCTCCGGTCTGACCCTCAGGCGCCGGAACCCGACGAGGTGCCGTCGGCACGCGCGGGCGACTCGTCGCGCGCCACCGCTCGCAGCGTGCGAGAGGGGAGTGGTGCCGCGGTGTCGCGGTTGCCGCGTCGGCGCGCCGGTGAGGCGATCAACCAGATGAGGACGACGCTCAGTACCTCCGGAAGGTGGCTCGCTTCGGCGATGGCGGGCACATCGCCGTTGGTCATGTCGACGACCGCCGTGATCGTCAGCGTTGCGGCGAGGACAGCCGCGACGGGGAGCATCGTGCGCGCGCGGGCGGGTCGGACGACGACGGCGAGCAGGCCGACCCCGTAGGCCACGCTGAAGGCTCCGATGTGGCGAGCCTCGTGCGTGGCTGCCGCGCCGTCGGTGCCCCACACGAGGGGTCGGAGGGCGAAGCCGACGACCTGCAGGGCGACGACAGCGAGGACCGCTCGGACCGCGCTCCAACTCGCCACTCGGTCGGCGAGGGCCGCAGCCTTGACCACACGGCGCGAGAGATCGGGGATCTCCGGTGCGGGTTGGACGCGTGCGAGACGTCGTGCCCGCTCGGCCGTGGAGGTGAACGCCCGGCAGTCGGCGCAGGTGGCGACGTGGGCATCGAGCAGGCGAGGCTCGACGCCCGGGTCCTCCCCGTCGATCCGGGCCGAGATGGCCTCCTGCCAGTGTGCGCACTGCATGTCGTTCAGGTCGTCCTCTGTGGGCGGCAAGTTCCGCGATTCTCGGCTCGGCCCCCTCGGTGGGGCAGACTAGGCGTGTGAGAAAGAGGATCGACGGAGCCGTCGACGAGAGCATGCTCGCCGGGTGGATGGCCGCTGCGGTCGAGGGCGACGACGTGGCGGTCTCATCGCTCGTGCGTGCCACTCAGCCGGCCGTGTGGCGGTTGTGCGTCGCTCTCGGCTCCGACGGTGTGGTCGACGACCTCGTGCAGGAGACCTATCTCCGGGCTCTGTCGTCGTTGGCGTCGTACCGCGGTGAGGCACCCGTGACGGTCTGGCTGCTCAGCATCGCCCGACGCGTCTGCGCCGACGACGTCCGTCGACGCACACGGCGGCGGAGGATGGTCGACCGGTTGACCCGCCACACCTCTGGGTCCGACGCGATCTCGCCGTCCGCCGACGACTTGGCCACCGACTCCGACTACGACCGCCTGCTCGACTCGCTCGAGCCCGAGCGTCGGGAAGCGTTCGTGCTCACCCAGGTGCTCGGCCTCGAGTACGCCGCGGCGGCCGAGGTCATGGACTGCCCGATCGGCACGGTCCGGTCGAGGGTCGCCAGGGCGCGCGCCGATCTGGTCGCGATGGTGGAACGCCAGCGCGCTCTCTGATACCCTCGGGGGTATGTGCAGAGCCATCACGTGCCCCCAGTGTCAGCGTCCTTCGTGGGAGGGCTGCGGCGCCCACGTCGAACAGGTCCTCGGTGACGTCCCCGAGGCCGATCGCTGCAAATGCAAGGAAGTCCCTCCGCAGTACCGCTGACCATCACGGCCACCGACACCGACACGGTCACCGACACGGTCACCGACGCGAGCGTCGGCTCGGCCGTGGCCTGGCCGTCGGATCCGCCGGTCAGTCGACCGAGACCCTCGGCAGGTCGAACCAGCGCAGGTGCTCGAACTCGTCGGAGATCGTCGGCGTGTCGGAGAGGTCCCAGTCGGGCGCGGCCTCCACGATCCGACGTGCCTCGGCGAGGTGCTCGGCGAGGGCCGACTCCGGTGCCCGCTCGTCGTCGAGCGGTGGTCTGACGAGGCGACCTGTTGTCGGGTCGTACGAAAGGGCGGTCAGGCGCAGGTGCGGCTCGACCGGGCCGTTGCGGTGCTTCCAGAGTCCGCTCGTCGGGTCGAACCGGTACTGGGGCAGCAGCTTCCAGCCGTGACTGGCGATGAGGTCGACCGCGGCGACGACATAGTCGAACACGGCGTCGCTGATGAAGTAGTTGAACGACACGCGCGTCCAGCCGGGCTTGATGCCCTCACACCCACGGGTGATCTCGTGCTCGAACTCGTGCGAGCGCTCGAGGTCGATGCCGAGCAGTCGGTGCCCGTACGGCCCGGCGCAGCTGCACCCGCCACGTGACTGGATGCCGAAGAGGTCGCTGAGCACGGCGACGACGAAGTTGTGGTGCAGATAGCGACCGCCAGGTCGGCGGATCACGAACGAGACGATCGAGAGGCGGTCGGCGCGGGTGTTCCCGAGCACCTCGATGGCGGGGTTCGAGGCCCACTCCTCGACAGCACGGTGCCAGTACCACTCCTCGTGCGAGCGGATGGTGTCGACGCCGACGGCCTGCTTGAGCTGGAAGACCATGCCCGCGCGGATCGACTCGATGATCGCCGGCGTGCCTCCCTCCTCACGGTGGACCGGGTCGTCCAGGTACCGGTGTTCGCTCGGGTTGACGTAGGCGACCGTTCCGCCGCCGACCACGTCGGGCACCGAGTTGCGGAGCAGCTCGCGACGCACGACGAGCACTCCCGGCGTGCCGGGCCCACCGACGAACTTGTGAGGGCTGATGAAGACGGCGTCCTTGTGGGCGTCGGCGTGTTCGCTACAGCGCTCGTCCATGTCGATGGTGACGTACGGACCTGCGGCGGCGTAGTCCCAGAAGCTGAGCGCTCCGTGCCGGTGGAGCAGGTGGGCGATGGCACAGGTGTTGGAGACGATGCCGGTGACGTTCGAGGCGGCCGAGAACGAGCCGATCAGCAGCGGACGATCGGCGTGCGCGATGAGTTCGGCCTCGAGGTGTCCGAGGTCGATGTGGCCGTCGGCGTCCTCGTGGATGGTGACGACGTCGGCGATGGTCTCGCGCCAGGGGAGTTCGTTGCTGTGGTGCTCGAACGGCCCGACGAATACGACAGGGCGCTCGTGGGCAGGGATGCTGTCGCTGAGCGCGTACTGACGGTCGAGGTCGGCGGGGATGCGTAGGTTGAGGATGCCGATGAGCTTGTCGACCGCGCCCGTCGAGCCCGACCCCGTGAAGATCACGCAGGTGTCGTCGTCGCCGTTCACCGCATCGCGGATGATCCGGCGAGCGTCCTCTCGGAGTCGCGTGGTCTGCAGGCCCGTTCCGGACGACTCGGTGTGGGTGTTGGCGTAGCGGGGGAGGACCTCCTCACGAAGGAAGTCCTCGATGAACGACAGCGCCCGCCCCGACGCCGTGTAATCGGCATAGGTGATCCGTCGGCGCCCGAACGGACCGTCCATCACCTGGTCGTCGCCGATGACCGACTCTCTGATCTGCTGCAGCAGAGGCGAATCACCGGGCCGTTCCACCCCCGAACCCTAAACGATCTGGCTCGTGGGTGTCCCACACGCCAGTGACGCCCACGACCCGGATCGTGGGGGAGGTGGTGCGCGAGAGTGGGGAGATGAGTGGCGAACCGAGCGACCTCAGGGCCAAGTACCGGGAAGAGCGCGACAAGCGTCTGCGTCCCGAGGGCAACGACCAGTACGTCGAGCCGACCGGGCGCTTCGCGTACCTCCTCGACGACCCGTACGTGCCGAGGGCCGAGCGCGACCCGCTCTCCGACGAGGTCACCGTGGCCATCATCGGCGGCGGCTTCGCCGGACTCTGCACCGGAGCCCGCCTGATGGAGGCGGGGATCACTGACATCCGCATCATCGAGGGTGGCGGCGACTTCGGTGGTGCGTGGTACTGGAACCGGTATCCGGGCGCGATGTGCGACACGGCGGCGATGGTGTACCTGCCGCTCTTGGAGGAGACCGGCCACATGCCCTCCAAGAAGTACGTCCACGCCCCCGAGATCCAGGGCCAGGCGCAGCGCATCGCCCGGACGTTCGGACTCTACGAGAAGGCGCTGTTCTCCACGTCCACACGTCTGCTCGAGTGGGACGAAGAGTGCGGTCGCTGGATCATCCACACCGACCGCGGCGACCGGATCAGGGCCAAGTTCGTGAGCATGGGCACCGGTCCGCTCCACCGTCCGAAACTGCCGGGCATCGACGGGCTCGACTCCTTCGGTGGGCCGTGCTTCCACACCAGCCGTTGGGACTACGCGCTCACCGGTGGCGGCCCCGATGGTTCGCCGATGACCGGCCTCGCCGACAAGCGCGTCGGCATCATCGGGACGGGCGCCACCGCGGTGCAGTGCATCCCTGCGCTCGGCCGCGACTCGAAGGAGCTGTTCGTCTTCCAGCGCACTCCCTCGTCGATCGACATCCGCAACAACCACGAGATCGACCCCGAGTGGTTCTCGACCCTCGGACCCGGCTGGCAGAAGAAGTGGCAGGAGAACTTCGTGACCCTGCAGACCGGCGGGTTCGCCGACGAAGACCTCGTCAAGGACGGCTGGACCGACATCTCGCAGCGCATCCGCGACCGGATGGTGGCCAAGATCCAGGCCGGCGCCGAGTTCTCGATGGCGCTCTGGCAGGAGTCGTACGAGGAAGGCGACGACGAGAAGATGGCCGAGATCCGTGCTCGGGTCGACTCGGTCGTCGACGACCCCGACACGGCTGCCGGACTCAAGCCGTGGTTCCGGCAGCTCTGCAAGCGCCCGTGCTTCCACGACGAGTACCTCCCGACCTTCAACCGTCCGAACGTCCATCTCGTCGACACCGACGGCAAGGGCGTGCGCGCCATCGACGAGTCGGGCGTCTGGGTGGGCGACACCCACTACGAACTCGACGTCATCGTGTTCGCCAGCGGCTTCGAGGTCGGCACGTCGTACGCGCGCCGCGCCGGGTTCGAGACCGTCGGCCGCCACGGCGAGACCCTGAGCGACCACTGGGCCGAGGGGATGCGCACCAAGCACGGCATGCACATGGCCGGGTTCCCGAACCTGTTCGTGGTGCAGCCGAACCAGGGCGCCAACCTGATCTCGAACGTCACCCACAACTTCGTCGAGGCCGGTCGCACGATCGCTGCGATCCTCTCGCACGCGGTGGCGAACCATGCCGACGAGGTCGAGGTGACCGAGGAGGCCGAGGACGAGTGGCTGCGTCTGATCGAGTCGAGCCAGCGGGCCTTCATCGGCAACCCCGAGTGCACGCCGGGCTACTACAACAACGAGGGCCGTCCGATCGGCCGCAAGGAACGTCTCAACGGCAGCGGGTACCCCGAAGGGCCGGGGGCGTTCTTCGCCTACATCACCGAGTGGCGTGAGTCGGGTGACTTCGACGGACTCGAGTTCCGTCGTCGTGTCCCGGCGGCGGGCTGACTCCGCAGAGCTATCGCGGCAGTTCCGACGTCAGAGCCAGTCGCGCGACCGGAAGATCACGTAGAGGGCCGCTGACACGCCGATCGAGAGGCCGGCAGCGGTGAACATCCCCCACGTCTGACCGAAGCCGGGGTAGGGGACGTTCATCCCGTACCAGCCGGTGATGAGGGTCGGGACGGCGACGATGGCCGCCCATCCGGTGACCTTCTTGACCTGCTGGTTCTGTCGGTAGTCGCGCAGGGCGATGTTCGCCTCGGCGATGGTGGTGATCAGGTCGCGGAGTTGGTCGGTGGCCTCGGTGGCGCGGATCGCATGGTCGTAGACGTCCTGGAACCACGGGAAGGTGCCCTCGTGGAACGAGCGGTGCTCACGCCGCATCAGTTCGTTGACGACTTCTCGCAGCGGGGCGATGAGCCGGTGCATCCGTACGAGGGCGCGCCGCATCGTGAACCACTCGCGCTGGCCGTGCAGATCGAGCGGGGTCTCCTCGAACAGCGCCTCGCTGACCCGGTCGTAGTAGGTGTCGAACACCTGGACGGCGTCGAGGTACCCGTCGACGATGTCGTCGAGCACCGCCCAGACCAGGAAGCCGACACCGAGGCGCTCGACCTCGCCGCTGCGGCGCATCCGGTCGATGACCGGTGCGAGGTCGAAGTGGGTCCCCTTGCGGACCGTGACCAGCCAGTCGGTGTCGGCGAAGACGTTGACCTCGGTCTCGCGGAGGTGGCCGTGGCTCGTGGCGCTCACGGCGTGGGCCGAGACGAAGAGGTGGGTGTCGTAGCGGTCGACCTTGGGCCGCTGGTGGGCGCTCACGGCGTCGGCCACGGCGAGTTCGTGCAAGCCGAGGTGGTCACCGATCTGGGTCATCAACGGCGCATCGGGTGAGACGAGGTCGATCCAGACGAGAGTGTCGGCGTCTCCGAGCAGCGAGGGGAGCGAGCCGATGGTGGGCTCGTCGTCGGTGAGTGTCCCGTGGCGGAACACCCGGATGGTCACGTTCGACATGTTCTCCTCCGATCCGTCCCGAGCGTAACGAGCGCACTCTCCGGCCCTGTTAGTTTCCGTCTCGCGCCGTCGAGGGACGGCCGCAGCCCAGGGGGTCCGGTGGCGATGAAGAGCATGGTGGTGGGCATCTCCGAGGCGCCGACGTCGCACGTCGCCGCCCGCTCGGCCCTCGAACTCGCGGCGACGACCGGTGCGACGGTGCACTTCGTGACGGCCGTGGGCGACAGCGAGGCCGTTGTCTGGAAGGTCGGCAGCGACTCGTTCGTGCTCGACACCGTCGAGTCGGCGCGGGTCGCTATGAAGCGGATCATCGACGGCTTCGGTGTCGCCGTGCCGTTCACGGTCGAGGCCGTCGAGGGCAACCCGGCGAAGGCGATCCTCGGCGTGGCCGAGCGCGAAGGTGCCGACCTGATCGTGGTGGGCAACGTGCGCATGCAGGGCATCGGTCGTGTGCTGGGGAGCGTCGGTGACGACATCCTCCGCAACGCCCCCTGCAACGTGCTGATCGTCAAGACGGTCTGACCCCTCCACCACAGCGTCGGCGGCGGCTCGGGCCGGCGACGGATCACGTCGGCATGCCGTCAGCGGTCAGCCGTCAGCAGAACAGCAACTGGCTGCCGAAGCCGACGATCACGCCGTCGCGCACTCCGACCATCGCGCTGCCCGGCCCGATGACGGTGTACTGCTCGAGGCCGTCGCCGTTGATGCCGGTGGGCACCACGACCGAGGGGTCGAGGGTCGAGGCCGCGTCACCCACCGAGAACCCGAGACCGCTGGCGAGACCGCTCGGCGGTGCATCGGGTTGCGCACCGGGTTCGCTCTTGCCGAACCACATCACGTCGCGGTCGCCGACCGACCAGTTCCAGAGCGCCGGCCCGAAGTTGCCCTCCGGGTCGCGCCAGAACGCCAGCCGTAGATCACCCCACCAGACCACCCGGTAGTCGGGTCCGCCGATGCAGTCCTCGGTGCCGTCGGCCGGTGTCTCGTCGGGGACTGGGTACCAGTCGGTGTCGAGCGTCGGGTCGGTGCCGAGTGCGGCGCTCACTCTCGCGACCTCGCGGTCGACGTCGACCGCGTCGCCGGGCCGGAGACCGAAGGCCGAGCCATCGGCGAGCGAGAGAGCGTCCGGGTCGAGCGGGTCGCCCGCGCGGGTGAGGGCGAAGGAGAGCTGGCTGGCGGAGAGAAGGAGATCGTCACCCGACCGACGTACGACGAGGCCGGGGTCGTCGAGTGCCTCGACCAGCCGAGCGGCGACGGCGGTCAGGTTGAGTTCGGTGGCCGACTGCCCCACACCGACACAGTTCGACCTGTCACCCTCCCAGTCGACCTGCACAACACCGGAGTCGATGGCCCACGTGGCCTGACAGCCGCCGAGGGTGAGCCACCCGTCGCCGAGCGACAGGCTCAGGCGGGGTGAGACCACGACCAGCCATTCACCGAGCACGTCGGTGGGCGCCGCTGCCGGATCGCCGAAGGCGTCGAGCGGGGCGAAGGTGTACCACTGGCCGGCCGTGGTCGTGAACTGCAGGCGATCGGATGCGAGCCAGGTGAGCCGTGTGCCGTCGGCGAAGATCTCCGCACCGGGCGGGTCGCAGAGCACGGCGGTGCTCTCGGCGCGGACGTCGGTGAGGGCGCCGTCGTCGTCGATCTGCGCGTCGACTCCGAGCCAGTTGCACCCGTCGGTTCCGAGGAGGGACACCTCGTAGGCCGAGCCGTCGACCAGGCGTGGTGGTTGGAGTTCGAACCACGGGAGCGGGTTCTGAGGCGGCCCGTCGGACGCTGTCGTGCTCGACCCGACCACCACCCATCGCCCGACCACCGTGCCGTAGAGACGGTCGACCATCGAGTCGCCCACAACAGTCGCAGGTGGCGGATCGGTGACGGGAGGGAGTGTCGTGACCGTGTCGACGACCGAGGTGCTGGTCGAGTTCGTGCCGATGGCGTCGCCGTCTGTGCACGATGCGAGCAGCGCGGCGGCGACGAGTGCAGTGGCGCAACGCACGATGTGAGGGACGCTCCTCATCGCGTCACAGTAGCGCAACATCCGTGGGTGGCGGCAGGGGCCGGTCGATGGCCGGTGGCTAGCATCGCCGAGATGAAGTTGGCCTCGATCAGCAGCCGTCTCGACGGCCTCGGTAGCGACAAATGGGCGGTGCACATCGCCGGCCGCAAGCGGGCTCAGGCGGGGGAGGACCTCATCTTCCTCTCGATCGGAGAGCCCGACCTCCCGCCCCCGGCCGCGGTGCTCGACCAGGCCGTCACCTCGCTCCGCAACGGGCGCACGAAGTACGCCGACGGTCAGGGCGAGCCGGGGGCGCGCAAGGCGATCGCGTCGCACCTCACGCGCCGCTCCGGTCTCCCGACCGAGATGGAGCAGGTGCTCTGCGTCGGTGGCACCCAGCACGGTCTGTACATCGCCATCTCGACGCTCGCCGAGCAGGGCGACGAGGTGCTCGTACCCGATCCGTACTACGCGACCTACGAGGGCATCATCGCCGCAGCAGGGGCGACCTTCGTGCCGGTGCCGACGACTCCCGAGTCGGGCTTCCACCTGACCGCCGCAGCGCTCGAGGCGGCGATCACGCCCCGCGCGCGAGTGCTGCTGCTCAACACCCCGAGCAACCCGACCGGCGCCGTGCTCTCCGAGGCCGAGATCGACGCGATCGGTGAGGTGTGCGCTCGCCACGACATCTGGATCGTGTGCGACGAGGTCTACGCCGACCTGTCGTTCGAGGTCCCGTTCTGTTCGCCCTTCGATCGTCCCCAACTCCGCGAGCGTTCGCTGTCGGTGGCGTCGATCTCGAAGTCGCACGCGCTGCCCGGCTTCCGAAGCGGATGGGTGGCCTGCTCGCGCGAGCTGGCCCCGCACCTGACTGCTGTGTCGGAGGCGATGATGTTCGGGCTCCAGCCCTTCCTCGCCGACGCCCTGGCGGTCGCTCTGAAGGAGGAGCACCCCGAGGTCTCGCGTCTCAAGACGGTGTTCCGCGAGCGCGCCGAGGCGCTCGTCGGAGCGATGTCGGGTTCCGACGCCGTGAGCGTGCGCATGCCCGAGGGCGGGATGTTCGTGATGGCCGACGTCCGCGCCACCGGGCTCAGCGGCCTCGACTTCGCGTGGCGTCTGCTCGACCAGCACGGTGTCGTCGTGATGCCCGGCGAGAGCTTCGGCGAGCGTGGTGCCGGCCATGTGCGGCTCGCCCTGACGGTCGAGCGTGCCGTGATGGAGGAAGCAGCCGGCCGGATCCGTTCGCTGGCGGAGTCGCTGGTCGGATCATGAGTGCGTCGCCCGCCGCCGGGTCGTTGCGCGTCGGCGAGGCGCTCGTCGACCTGTTGGCCCGTCACTACGGCGTCGACACGGTCTTCGGGATTCCCGGGGTCCACAACATCGAGCTCTACCGCGGCCTCCACCGCAGCGGCGTACGTGCGGTGTCGCCGCGCCACGAGCAGGGTGCGGGGTTCATGGCCGACGGCTGGAGCATCGTCACCGGGCGGCCGGCGATCTGCACGTTGATCAGCGGTCCCGGGCTCACCAATGCGCTGACGCCGATGGCCCAGGCCTTCCACGACTCGCGCCCGATGCTGGTGCTCGCCGCGACGACACCCACCGATGCACTCGGCCGCCGCTTCGGGCCGCTCCACGACCTCGACGACCAAGCAGCCGTCGCCCGCACCGTGTGCGCCTTCAGCGAGACGGTCCTCGATCCGGCCGAACTCCCGGCGCTCGTGGCCCGGGCGTGGGAGGTCTTCACGTCGGCGCGCCCGCGTCCGGTGCACCTCGCCATCCCGACCGACGTTCTCGAGCAGTGGGTCGAGCCCTTCGCCCCGGTGACCGCACGCGCATCACGGCCGGTCGCCCCGGTCGCTGCCGTGTCCGCTGCCGTCGCTGTGCTCGCAGAGGCCCGTTCGCCGATGATCGTCGCCGGTGGTGGAGCGATCGATGCGGGCGCCGAACTCGTGGCCCTCGCCGAACGACTCGACGCGCCGGTGTTGCTCACCGGCAACGCCAAGGGTGTTCTGCCGAGCAGCCATCCGTTGTGTGTCGGAAACGCGCTGGTGCACACGAGCGTCCAGACCGCTCTCGAATCGGCCGATGCGGTGGTCGTCGTCGGGAGCGAGATCAGCGATGCCGATCTCTACAACGGTGGGCGGGCCCTCCGCTTCAGTGGCACCGTGGTCCGCATCGACATCGATGCCGAGCAGATCCCCCGCCGACTCGACCCCGCTGTTCCGGTGGTGGCCCTCGTGGGCGATGCAGCGACGACGATGTCGGCTCTGACGGCCGCACTCGCGACCCCTCTCGACGATCGCCGGTCCGGAGCCGCGACGACGGCCGCCCTCGTGTCGGAGTGGCGCGCCGAGGGCAACGGTCGCTTCGCGCCGTGGGTCGATGCCGTCCAGGCAGCGCTCCCCGCCGATGTGATCGTCGCGCTCGATTCCACGCAACTCGCCTACTCGGCGCACGTGCGCCTGACCGCCGAACATCCCCGCTCGTGGCTGGCCCCGTACGGGCTCGGCACGCTCGGGTGCGCCGTTCCGATGGCGGTCGGGGCCAAGATCGCGGCGCCCTCTCGCCCCGTGTTCGCACTCGCGGGCGACGGTGGATGGCTCTTCACGGTCGCGGAGATGGCGACGGCCGTCGACGAGGGTCTCGGCATCGTCCTCGCGCTCTGGGACAACAGCGGCTACTCGCAGATCAAGCAGTCGTTCGACGACGTCGACGCGCCACGCCTCGGTGTCGACGTCTCGTCGCACGACCCGTCGATGATCGCGAGAGGTTTCGGGTGGGCGACCCACGAGGCCGACACCACCGACGGTGTCACGACGGCCCTCGCCGCGGCATTCACCGCGGCCGAGTCCGGTACGCCGCAGTTCGTGCGGATCCGAGTTCCGTCAGGAGTCTGACGCGTCGTTGAGTCCGAGACCCTTGGTCACCCGTCGGAGGACCTTCAGGATCTGGGTGGTGCGCTGGTCGAGGGTCAGCATCGTCCGCAACGTCGTCGTCGGGCCGGCCCCGGCCTCGTGGAGATCGGCGACGGCCTTCTCGAGAGCGTCGATGCGGAGGCGTAACTCGGCCGGGTCGAGTTCTTTGGCGACGTCACGCAGATGGACGCGGTCGGGCCGGGCAACCTTGGCGTGAGCGGCCAGAGCTTCGGGGCGCGTGCAGTGGTTCTGGAGGAGCGGCCACAACCGGTCGACGCAGTACTCGGCCTCGTCGACGATGCGCGGGAAGTCGAGCAGGTAGAGCGGGTGGTCGTTGCTCACCGCCCACTGGATGATGCGAGCCTGCCCGACCGCCAGGAGACGCTCCTGATCCTCGATCGAGAGCGAGATGTAGGCGCCGCCGGGGGTGCCGCTGCTCACGGTCTCGTAGTGCGACGAGCGGTCGATCGACCATCCCGCCGAGGCGCGCTCCTGCAGGATCCGGCTGCTGGCAGCGGCGCGGAGATCGCGGACCGGGATGATCACGGCGTCGACCCTCATCGCGGCGAGTGAGGGATCGTCGAGGTGCTCGTGGAGGTGCGGGTTCTTGACGACGTAGGGCAGGTCGCTTTCGTTGGGGCGGTGTTCGTACCCGGCATTCGCCCCGGCGAAGTAGTACGAGGTCGTGAGGTCTCCTGCATCGAGTCCGCACGCATCGAGGAACTCGACGAGGAAGCTCGTCCCTGCCCGCCCCGTCCCGGTGATGATCGCGTGCGACGTCATGTCGCCGAGGGTAGTGCACCGGCCTAGGGTGGGACCGTGGACGTCGATGCCGAGATCGAGGCGGTGCTCGCCGGGCTCGAGGGCGCGACCCACTACCGCGACTGGCTGCTCGAACTGGCCGGTCCGTACCTCGGCGGTCGGGTGCTCGAGGTCGGTTCGGGGCGCGGTACCTACTCGCCGTTCCTGCGTGCCCTCGGTGACTCGCTGGTCGCCGGCGAACCGGCGGCCGGCGGAGCGGCGGAGACGCGCCGGCGTCTGGCCGACCTTGCCGACGTCGAGGTCGTGGAGGGCGTTCTCGCCGACGTCGACCCCACGCGTCGGTTCGACTCGGCCGTGATGCTCAACGTGCTCGAGCACATCGACGACGACCGCGGCACGCTCGCCGACATCCGGTCTCGGCTCGCTCCGGGCGGAACGCTGGTCGTGTGGGTGCCGGCCTTCCCGGCGCTCCTCGGAGACTTCGATCGCCGGATCGGTCACGTCCGCCGGTACCGCCGACGCGGCCTGACCGCCCTTGCCCGCGAGACCGGCTTCGACGTCGTCGACTGCCGATACGCCAACCTTCCTGGCTTCCTGGCGTGGTGGTTGATCGTGCGCGTGCTGCGTCTGACGCCGACGGCCGGTGGCTTGGCGGGGCTGTACGACCGGTGGGTGGTGGGCGCGGTCCGCGCCATCGAACGGCGTGTTCGACCGCCCTTCGGCCAGAGCCTGCTGCTGGTGGCCAAGGCCCGCTGACCGCAGGCCGCATCCACCGTGTCGATGGTGGCTGCCACAGATCGGATTAGTGTCCCGGCGATGGGAGAAGCCTTCATCGTCGAGGCCACGCGCACGCCTGTCGGGCGTCGCGGGGGTTCGCTCGCGCACATCCATCCGGCCGATCTGGCGGCGCATGCCGTGCGGTCGGTGGTCGAACGCTCGGGCATCGACCCGGGGATCGTCGATGACGTGATCCTCGGCAACGTCGACTCCGTCGGTCCGCAGGCCGGTTGCATCGCCCGGACGGCGTGGCTCGTTGCCGGCTTCCCCGAGCACGTTCCCGGCACGACGATCGACCGCCGCTGCGGTTCGTCGCAACAGGCGATCCACTTCGGGGCTCAGGCCGTCATGTCGGGTGTCATGGACGTGGTCGTCGCTGGTGGCGTCCAGAGCATGTCGCAGGTTCCGATGATGCTCGCCTTCACGGCGGGCCAGCCCGAGGGGTTCGATCCCTTCCGCAGCTCGCCGGGTTGGGTCGAGAGGTACGGCACGATCGACATCACCCAGTACGCCGGCGCCGAGGAGATCGCCCGACGGTGGGGGATCACGCGTGAGGAGTGCGACGTGTTCTCTGCCGAGTCGAACCGTCGCGCCCGCACGGCCCAGGAGGAAGGCCGCTTCGACCTCGAGATCGCGCCGCTCGACGGGGTGAACCGCGACGAAGGACCCCGCGACACCGACCTCGACCGCATGGCACGACTCCCGCTCCTCGACGCGTGCGAGGTGCTGACCGCAGGGTCGTCGAGTCAGATCTCCGATGCGTCGGCCGCGCTGGTGATCGCCAGTGCCCGAGTGGTGGAGGTGCACGGACTCCGACCGCGAGCCCGCGTGCATCACATGACCGTCCTGGCCGACGATCCGGTCGTGATGCTCGGCGCCACGATCCCCGCGACCCGTCGGGCGCTCGAGCGCACCGGACTGTCGATCGACGAGATCGACCTGTTCGAGAACAACGAAGCCTTCGCTCCCGTGGTGCTGGCGTGGATGAAGGAACTCGGCGTGCCGCACGAGAAGGTCAACGTCAACGGTGGAGCGATCGCCCTCGGGCACCCGCTCGGAGCGACCGGCGCCCGGCTGACCACGAGCCTGTTGCACGAACTTGAGCGCACGGGCGGCCGATACGGGCTCCAGACGATCTGTGAACGTGGCGGGATGGCGAACGTCCTCGTCCTCGAGCGCCTCTGAGGTCGGGCTGGCTGGCGTCGCTGTCGGGCTTCGCCGCCACCGTTCACCGAGAATTTGCCGAACAGTGTCACGGAAAGTGCTGTGACGTCCGTCTCCACCCGCTACTCTCCGTCACCATGCTGCGCCGCCTAGTGCTCGTCTCGTCCCTCGCCGTCCCTGTCGTCCTGCTCCCGTACGCCGCGGAGGTGAGTGCGGCGACCATCGTCGTCGACACCACCGCCGACACAGTGGCGAGCGATGGTGTCACCTCGTTGCGAGAGGCCATCACACTGGCCGACTCGTCGCCCGGCGTCGACACGATCACGCTCTCGGCAGCGATCCACTTCATCGCGTTGTCCTGCGGGTCCGACGAGGACTCGAACGCTGGTGGCGACCTCGACATCGGTTCGAGTGACGGGGTCGTGATCGAGGGTCCGTCGTCGGCGAGTCGTGCGACGATCACGCTCGATTCGGGCTGTACCGACGAACGACTCATCGACGTGGTGACGACGGGTTCGCTCACATTGCGCAACCTGATCCTCGACGGTGGCCGGGCCATGGATGCGAACACGTCGGACGTCGACGGTGACGACGGCGGAGCCGTCTATCTCCGCACGGGCCCACTGACGGCCGAGAACGTCACGTTCAACGACAACATCGCGGGTGACGGTGGCAAGGCCGATACGCAAGCGACCGAGGGAGGCAGCGGGGGAGCGATCCACACCTCCGGCGCGCTCACCCTCACGTCGTGCACCTTCACGTCCAACTCTGCCGGCGACGGATTCCTGTCGGGCACCTCGGCCTTGGAGAGCTACGGCGGATCGGGTGGAGCGGTCTTCGTGGCCGGTTCGGCGAGCGCGGTCAGCATCACCGACAGCACGTTCTCGAACAACACGGCCGGCGACGGCGGCGACAGTGGAGGCGCATGGGGTGGATCGGGCGGTGAGGGCGGCGCTCTCGTGTTCACCGGCGGTGCGATGACCATCACCGGCTCCTCGTTCACGAGCAACTCGGCGGGCGCCGGCGGAGCGTCGGCCACGGCGTCGGTGAGGTCCGGAGCGATCGGCGGTGCTCTGTCATTGCGCGCCGCGACGCCGAGTGCGGTGACGATCACTGACTCGACCTTCACCGGCAATGCCGCCGGCGCGGCCGGCCTCGGTGTCGACGGCGGAGGTCGCGGTGGCAATGGTGGCGCGATCGGGATCCTCCCGACGAGTTCGGTCCGTCTTCAGGTGATGGTGGAGGACTCCACGTTCGCCACGAACGTCGCCGGTGCGGCGTCACTGATCCAGACGAGCTCCTCGGCCGGCACCCAGAAGGGTGGGTCAGGTGGCGCCATCCACGCTCAGGGCCCCGACGCGTCGCTCACCGTGACGGGTTCGACCTTCTTGGCGAACACAGCCGGTCAGGGCACCACGTACTCCTCGGGACCAGCCGCCATGACCGGTGGTTCTGGAGGCAAGGGTGGTGCCGTCTCGATCTTCGCCAGTTCGGCGACGGTGGCCGACTCGATCTTCCAGTGGAACACCGCCGGCGCCGGAGGCACTGGCACGAGTGACAACAACGGACTGGGCGGCGACGGCGGGGCGATCGGTGCATTGAACTTCGGGCTCGACCAGCCGTCGCTGTCGGTGACCGCCTCGCAGTTCCTCGGAAACGCGGCAGGTGTCGGTGTCCGGACGGGCCAGGATCGTTCTGGCGACGGCGGGGCCGTCTACGCGGTCGCGAACTTCACGGCTGACGTCCTCCTGATCGACCGGAGTTACTTCTCCGAGAACTCGTCGGCAGGCGGTGAGAACTCCTCGTTCGGGTCGGGCGGTGGTGTGTACCTCGCCGGTTCGTCGTCCACCGGGCGCATCAGCAATTCGACCTTCGAGGCCAACGAGGCCGACGGTGGTGGCGGCGCGGTCACGGTGGACTACGGGGCCAGTGTGGCGCTCTCGTTCAGCACCTTCGGGGTGCACACGGCGAGTGCGGGAGACGCGGAGATCCTCGGCATCGGCAACAACGGTTCGTCCTCGATGTCGGTGGCAGCGAGTGTCCTGAAGGGTGCATCGAGCGGCACTGGCATCACCTGCGACACAGGTGTGACCTCGCAAGGGTTCAACCGCGAACTCGTGTCCAGCGACTGCACCGGGTGGGCCGGCACCGATGACCAGCGCGGTCTCGCTGCGGGTCTGCTCGGAGAGATCGACTACTTCGGTGGCTCGGTGGGTAAGTCGGCCATTCCGGCAGCCGCGCTGCGCGACGTGATCGGCTCGGGTGTGCTGCTCTGTTCGGAGGCTGGGTTCGACCAGCGTGGCGTGGCGCGTGCCGTCGGAGCCGGCTGCGACATCGGGGCGGTCGAGGTGGCGTCGACGGTCGATGCGCTCGACGACTCCGTGTTTCCCGGCGACCTCGAGCCCGTCGAGATCTCGGTCACCACGAATGACACGCTCACCACGGCCGACGCCGTGATCGTGTCGGCCGCTGCGGCGATCACCGCCGTCACCACCCCGACGTCGGGCGACGCAATCTGGTCGACCTCGGCCGTCACGTTCACGCCGGCCGGGTACGGGACGAGCTCGTTCCAGTACACGATCTGCAACCTCGTCGAGCCGACGGTCTGCGACACGGCGACGGTGACCGTCACCGTCAACGAACCGTCGTACCAGATGCTCTACCCCGTGACGCCTCTGCGGTTGTTCGACACCCGGCCCGAGAAGCCCCAGGGTGAGGTGTCGGTGACCAAGGCGAAGGTCGGCGGCACGCGCAAGCTGACGGTCCAGGTCACCGGCAAGGGCGAGATCCCGTCGTCGGGAGTGGCCGCGGTGGCGCTCAACGTGACCTCCACTCAGCAGGACGGCAACGGCTACGTCACCGTCTACCCGTGCACGGCGAGCGTCCCGGGCACCAGCAACCTGAACTTCCAGCCGGGCGTGACGGTGCCGAACATGGTGATCGCCCCGGTGAGTGCCGACGGCAAGGTCTGCTTCTACGCCAACACCAAGACACACCTGATCGCCGACGTGAGCGGGTGGTTCGCGATGGAGGTCGGCTTCGCCGCGATGACCCCGGTGCGGTTGTTCGACACCCGTCCGGAGAAGCCCCAGGGCGAGGTGTCGGTCACGAAGACGAAGGTCGGCCCCGCCCGCACGCTGAGCGTGAAGGTCACCGGCAAGGGAGGAGTGCCGTCGTCGGAGGTGTCGGCCGTGGCGCTGAACGTGACGTCGACCCAGCAGGACGGCAACGGCTTCGTGACGGTGTACCCGTGCTCGGCGTCGGTTCCGGAGTCCAGCAACCTGAACTTCCAGCCGGGGGTCAGCGTGCCGAACATGGTGATCGCTCCGGTGAGCGCCGACGGCCGTGTGTGCTTCTACGCCAACACCAACACACACCTGATCGCCGACGTGAGCGGTTGGTTCGTCGAGGGGGCCGAGTTCACGCCCCTCGATCCGGCGCGCCTCGTCGACACCCGCCCGGAGAAGCCCCAGGGTGAGGTCACCGTGTCCAAGCGCAAGGTTGGCGGTGGCTACGAGCTCGAGATCAAGGTCACGGGCAAGGGCGGAGTGCCCGGTTCCGATGTCGGTGCGGTGTCGCTCAACGTCACCTCGACCCAGCAGGACGGCAACGGCTTCGTAACGGTGTACCCCTGCACGGAGGAGGTCCCCGACGCGAGCAACCTCAACTTCCGGCCGGGGGTGACCGTGCCGAACGCCGTGATCGCTCCGGTCAGTTCTTCGGGGAGGGTGTGCTTCTTCGCCAGTTCGAACACGCACCTCATCGTCGACGTGGCTGGGTGGTTCACGCGCTACCTCTGACTCGTGCGTCAGGCTCCGTCGACGGTCGAGCGCGGCCTACGGTGGCGGCATGTGCCGCAACATCACGATGCTGCGCGGGCTCGAGCCGCCGGCGACCGCCGACGAGATCAGGGCTGCCGCTCTCCAGTACGTCCGTAAGGTCGGGTCGCTCTCGTCGATCACGGCGGTGAACCGCGAGGCGGTCGACCGCGCCGTCGACGCCATCGCCGTGGCGACCGAGCTTCTGCTGGCCGAACTTCCCGAGCGGAAGGTTCCCCCGCCCGTGCTCCCGCCGATGCGGCGTCGTCCGGCAGCACCGGGTTCCTGACGGATACGGTCGCAGCGATGACACACGACGACAGGACCGACCGGTTTCCGATCGGGGCCAGCATCACGCTCGCGCAGTTGGAGGCCGATCCGTATCCGGCGCTCGCCAGGCTGCGGGCCGACGAGCCGGTGTCGTGGATCCCGGATCTCGGCATGTGGCTGGTGACCCGTTGGGACGACGTCGTGATGGTGCACGAGCGTCCCGACCTCTACACCTCGGCCACCGAGCCGAGTTGGCTGAACACCGTGCTGGGCAAGAACATGCTGGGCAGCGACGGTGCCGAGCACCGGAGGCTGAAGGACGCTCTGCAACCCGAGTTCGTGCCGAGTGCGACCGGGGCGTGGGTGAGCGACGTCCTGCCGGGGATCTGCGACGAGCTGATCGACGCCTTCGATCCGAGCGGCACCGACCTGATGACCGCCTACGCCGAACCGATCGCCGTGCGTGCGTTGCAGGATTCACTCGGCTGGACGAACGCCTCGTGGCAGCAGATCGGCGAGTGGACCCGCGGCGTCTGCACCGGCCTCGCCAACTTCGTCAACGACCCGGCGGCCGCAGCAGTGGCGCGCGCGGCGAACGAGGAGTCGGGCGCGTCGATCCGCGAGGTGGTCGCGCCGCGACTCGCCCACACCGGCCTCGACGCCGACGAGATCGTCAACAACGTCCGGCTCTGCATGTCGGGCGGGATCAACGAACCGCGTGACGGGATCGGACTCACGGCATGGGCGCTGTTGGAGCGCCCCGACGACCTCGCCGCCTGTCGAGCCGATGCGTCGTTGTGGCGGAACGCATGCGAGGAACTGTTCCGCTGGATCTCGCCTGTCGCGACCTCGACGCGGCAGTTGACTGCCGATGCCGAGCTCCACGGGGTGACCGTGCCGAAGGGCGACCTGCTCGCTGCGGTCATCAGCTCGGCGAACCGAGACGAGCGCCGTTGGACCGCGCCCGACGAGTACCGGCTCGACCGCAAGGAGGGCGCACACATCGCCTTCAGCCTCGGCGCCCACGTGTGCCTCGGGGCCTGGTTGGGTCGCAGCACGGTGCGCGTCGCTGTGCAGCACCTCCTCGACCGTCTGCCCGGCCTGCGCCTCGCCGGTGAGGTCGAGGTCACTGGCTTCGAGTTCCGCGGTCCCCGTAGCGTCCCGGTGTCCTTCTGACATGCCGCTCTCGGAACCGTTCGAGTTCGCCGCCGAGGTGTGGGAGTGGCAGGGCCCGGCGTCGTGGTGCTTCGTCAGCCTCCCCGAGGAACTGACCGACGAGATCGACGATCGTTTCTCCCACCGCGCGGCCGGGTTCGGCTCGATCCGCGTCGAGGTCACCGTCGGGTCGACGACCTGGCGGACCTCGGTCTTCCCCGACTCGACGCGAGGGACTCTGATCCTGCCGATGAAGAAGGAGGTCCGCCGTCGCGAGGGCCTCGACGTGGGGAGTCCCGTCCGGGTCACGCTGACCGTCGTGCTCGACTGACGGGGTCGCGCGACTCCTGCACTCGGTCACGAGGGAGCCGCGAGCCGCTCTGATTCGACAATCGGCGCCATTTTCGACATTTCCTTGCCCGTGCAACCGTCGTGGGTCTACTGTCCCCGTCGGTGCCGGAACGCCGACCCGGGGAAGGGCCGGGCGACCGCAAGAGTGGAGGGAACACCCATGTCGGGAGCAGTGCGGTTCGAGACAGACGTGCTCGTGGTCGGTTCGGGGCCGGCCGGTGGAGCGCTGGCTCTCGCGCTGGCCACCTATGGCGTGAAGGTCACGGTGATCAACAAGTACGGGCATCTGGCCGACACGCCGCGTGCCCACATCACCAACCAGCGTGCCGTCGAGGTGATGCGCGACCTCGGGGTCGAAGGCCAGTTGATGGCCAAGGCCACGCCGTGGGAGCTGATGAGCAACACGACGTACTGCACGTCGCTCGCCGGCATCGAGCTCGGTCGCTGTCCGTCGTGGGGCACCGATCCGGTGCGTCACGCCGACTACCTGCTGCAGAGCCCGTGCACGATGGTCGACGCACCGCAGACGATCGTCGAACCGATCCTCGTCGGCGAGGCGCAGATGCGTGGCGCCAAGATGCGCTTCGACACGGAGTACGTCTCGCACGTGCAGGATGCCGACGGTGTCACGACCACCTGCCGCGACCGGCTCACGGGTGAGGAGTACGCGATCCGCTCGGCCTTCATGGTCGGTGCCGATGGGGCGCGCAGCCAGGTGGCCGAGGATGCCGGCCTCCCGTTCGAGGGTCCTGGTGCGCTGGCCGGAGCGTTCAACGTCGTGTTCGAGGCCGACCTGACCCACCTCGTCGCCCATCGCCCGTCGGTCTTGTACTGGATGCTCCAGCCGGGCGCGGCCGAGCACGGTGTGGGGCTCGGCGTGTTGCGGATGGTGAAGCCGTGGACCGAGTGGATGTTGATCTGGGGGTACGACCATCTCGCCGGCCCGCCCGACCTGAGCGACGAGACCATCCGCGACCTCGCGGTGAAGCTCGTGGGCACCGACGACTTCGAGATGCGTGTCATCTCGAAGGCACCGTGGACGATCAACTACCGCTACGCGACCAAGGTGTCGGCCGGGCGGGTGTTCTGCGCCGGTGACGCGATCCACCGTCACCCGCCGACCAACGGACTCGGCTCGAACACCTCCATCCAGGACGCCTACAACCTCGGGTGGAAGCTGGCCCACGTGGTGCAGGGCAGGGCCGGCATGGGGCTGCTCGACACCTACGACGCCGAGCGTGCACCCGTGGCCAAGCAGATCGTCGATCGGGCGAACAAGAGCATCCCCGACACGAACCGGATCATCTTCGCTCTCGGTCTCGACGGCACGGCCGACGCCGAGGTGCTCGACGCCCGGCTGGCCGTTCTCGCAGCTCCTGGCCCGGAGGGCGAGGCGACCCGCGCCGCGATGCGTGAGGCCGTCGCCTACAAGTCGTACGAGTTCAACTGCCACGGCGTCGAGCACAACCAGCGGTACGCCTCGACAGCGGTGGTGCCCGACGGGACCCCGATGCCCGAGTATCGGCGCGACGCCGAGCTCTACGCCCAGCCCACCACGTGGCCTGGGGCGAAGTTGCCGCACACGTGGGTGACCGCGGCGGGTCGGAAGGTGTCGACTCTCGATCTCGGTGGCCGCGGTGGGTTCACCGTGTACACCGGCATCGGCGGCGATGCGTGGGTGGCCGCAGCGGCTGCTGCGTCCGAGCAACTCGGTGTCACCGTGCGCGCCGTGAGCATCGGCCACGGGCAGGAGTTCGAAGACCCGTACGGCACGTGGGCGGGGTTGCGCGAGGTGGAGGACACGGGTGTGGTGATGAGCCGCCCCGACAACTACGTCTGCTTCCGCGCCCAGTCGGCGCCTCCCTCGGTGGCCGAAGCGACCGCCGCATTGGTCGGTGCCCTCTCCTCGGTGCTGGCGCGCTGACGGCGGTCGCCTGAGTCGTCAGGCGCAGGGAACGCAGGTGGCGGCCCAGGGGAGCACCTCGAGGCGCTCCTCGGGAATCGGCCTCCCACAGGACGTGCACGACCCGTAGGTGCCGTCGTCGATCCGTTGCAGCGCTGCCTCGACGAGGGCGAGTTGCTGCATCAACTGACCGTGGAAGGCGACGTCGGTGAACCGCTCGATCGCGATGCTCGTGCCCTCGCCGACGCGCTTGCCGAACGAGATGCCACCACTCGGGACGGTCGCCCCACTGCGGATCGTCTCGGCGCGGCCCGACAACTCCACGTGGAGCGCGCGCAGCAACTCCTCGGTGGAGAGATCGTCGTCGCTCATCCGAGCGTGGCGCTCACGTGGGCGGCGACGGCCGCGAGGAAGTACTCGTGGGTGCCCGAGAGGTTCTCGGGCTCATCCATCGTCGTCCCGTACGTGCGGGTGGCCGACGACTTCACGATGGTGACCCTGTCGTGCGGCGAGACGAACACCCACTGGTTGTAGACGCCGATGGCCGAGTACTGGTCGAGTCCGCCGGGGATGAGCCACCACTGGTAGCCATAGCCGTCGGGAAGGTTGCCGCCGGCGATGACGGGCCGACCCCACTCGAGATGCGGCGCATCGGGAACCACCGAGGCCGCGGCCCACGCGGCCGGGACGATCTGTCGTCCGTTCCACTCGCCGCCGCGGCGGTAGAGCTCGCCGAGCTTGGCGAAGTCGCGGGCGGTGAGGTTGAGGCCTCCGAAGGCCATCTCACGGCCGGTCGGATCGAGCAGCCAATAGCCGTCGCTCTCCATGCCGAGCGGCTCGAACAGGTGCTCCTGCATGTAGTCGGTGATCGAGCGGCCGGTTGCCTTCACGAGCAGCGCCCCGAGTGCCTGCGTGTCGGTCGAGTTGTACTGGCACACAGTGCCGGGGGCGACGTCGGGAGCCGCCGTGGCGACGAACCGGTCGAGGCTCCCACCAGGTGCCATCGCCGCACCGAGCCGCACGATGTCGGAATCGCGATCGCTGTAGTCCTCGTTCCACCGGGCGCCCGACGACATCTGCAGCACGTCCTTGATGCTGACGCCGTCGTACGCCGAGCCCGGCTCGACATCGATGTAGTTGCTGATGGGGTCGCTGATCGAGGAGATGTGACCCTGCTCGACTGCGATCCCGACGAGCGCCGACACGAAGCTCTTGGCGACCGACCACGAGATCCACTGCACGGCGCGCCCGCCGGTCAGCCGGTACTCCTCGTGCACCACCTCGCCGTCACGCAGGACGAGGAGCGCCCCGGTGTCGCTGGTGTCGAGAAAGGTCTCTGTGTCGACCTGCTGGCCGAACGCCTCGAAGGTCGCCGGGAGGCCGACCGACGGACCGTCGGGGAACTGGTGCGGCGTGGCACTGGCGGTCATCCGACTGCTCGGCAGCAGGTGGTGCAGCCGGCAGAAGTTCTCGTGCTGAGGGATGCCGGTGAACAGTCCGATGGTGGCGAAGTGCGAGGGCGTGTCGGTCATGCGCCGATGGTACGCGGTGCGCAACCCACGACCGACCAGCGAAGCACGGCGCGGGCGCCGGCCGTGGCGTCAGGTGGCGAGGGAGCCGCCGAAGACTGCTCGGCTCACTCCTCGGAGCACAGATCGTCTGCCCAGTCCCGGAAGAACTCGCGGACTCTCAGGGTGTCGGAAGGATCGACGGGAAGATCGATGTCGTCGAATCGGTCCAGCGTCCGCATCATCTCAGCTAGCACCTTGTGGTCGAACCCTGGGTCGGTGAGAACGGCTTGGGCGAGGAGAAACTGCCGCCCGAAGCGAGCCGCAAGAGCTTCGACATCGGCGAAGTCTCTCGCTGCCGCTCTGCTGAAGAGCGCGATGAGCTTTCTGCCGGCTAGTTCCTCCGGTGCGTATGTCGGCCCAGCGACCGAGATGACCGGGGGATACCCCGGTGCCGAGTCGAGCGCGATGTCGATGAGCAGTTGTTCGTCGCCTTCGAGGAAGAGGCGGACGAATGTCGGAGCGGCATGAATCCTGGTTGTCTGCCAGCCCCGCTCACGTGCTGCTGATTCGAGCTGATCGCGGGCCGCCGCTACATCACCCGACCCGGAGGACGTGAAGAAGTCGAGATCTCGTGTCGGCCGCGACGTGAGTCCGTTGGCGAGCAGTGCAGCGCCGCCGGCCAACACGAAACCCTCAGATGCAGACAGGCGAAAGAAGAGGTGTGCCACCTCGAGTTGGAACGGGGTGAGACCTTCGGTCATCGCAAGGCGGACTCGATGACGACTTGCCACGCAGCACGAAGTGGACGGGGGAGGACGAGTTCGCTCCAGCAGTCGACCAGGAGTGCGCCGTCGACATACCGCTGGATGTCGGCTGGATTGCCCTCGCGCAAGACGATCTCGTAGCAACGGGCTCGTTGGCGCGGATCACGAAGCGAGTAGGTCGTCACTGGTCCTGACCACTCGAGATGGATGCCGAGGTCGACCTCGGCGAGTGCCGCGGCGAGGGGAAGTCGCCAGAGCCGATCGGCGACGTACGCCGGCCGACCATGACCGAGATCGACCTCGCGGAACGACACCTGCTCGTCGAGGGAGAGTTCGAACCCGATCGACTCGAGGATGCGGGCCACCGTCGTGAGAGTCGGTGACTTGCGGCCACGTTCGTAGGCCGAGATCGTGGTGCGTGACGTCCCCGCCAACTCAGCGAGTTCGTCTTGGCTCTTTCCGGCTCGACGCCGGGCGCGCTCGAGGATCTGGCTGTCCATGCCGTCGAACGTATCCGATCAGATACATTCGGGCAACCTGTGTCAGGTGGCGAGGGAGCCGCCGAAGATGTTCCAGGCGAGGTAACTCTTGGCGACCAGGCTGAGGACGAGGTACGTCTTCTCGCCATAGGCGTAGTCGCACCAGCGGCCGACGCCCCGGTACTGCAGCCACTGGTTGAGGCCAAAGGTGAAGAAGAAGATCAACTCGGCGACGACGATGCCGTAGACGAAGCCAGGCACGGTGTCGGCGCCGACGATGTTGACGACGACGCCGATCCACGGAGCGAGTCCGGCGATCGTTCCGAACCAGAACGGCATCATCGTGGTGGTCGTGCGTCCGGGCGGGTTCATCCGCTCCTGCAGCCAACCGAACAGGATCATCGCCACGTTCGCGCCGGCGATGGCGACGATGCCGGTGATGTCGGTGACGCCCGAGTAGGTGACGATGAGGATCACCATCAGGGTGGCACTGAAGGAGTACTCGACCCACCGGAAGCGGTTGATGCCGTTGCGGAGTCCGGCCTCGTAGCGGTCGCGCATGACCGTGGCGGTGAGCAGGTGGTCGAGGGCCGCCATGAAGAGGAACACGGCGATCGCCGCGCCGATCGGGAGGTCGAACAGCGGCTCGGGCGACTCGAGGCGGGTGCCGGGAGGGCCTTGCGGGAAGGTCGAGGTGATGGTGATCGCGAAGTCGCTGGCGAGCAGCAGGATGCCGATCGCCTGGACGGCGTGGAGGACCGTGAGGGCCAGGTTCCAGCGTCGGAGGCCGGCGAGGCGCTCGGGGGTGACGCCGGTGGCGATGGCGGTGTCGGAGGTCGTCATGGCCGCACCCTATGTCGGGTCGGCGGACACCGTGAGACCGAGGTCGCGACTCACGGTCCGACGAGAAGCGCCTTGTCGCACACCTCGAAGAACATCGCGGCCCACGCCGCATCGGTGAGCGGGGCCGTCGCCGTGTCGTCGACGATCCGGCCGAGGCCGAGTGACTGCACCAGCACTGCGACCGAACGCGGGTCGAGTTCGGGGCGGATGAATCCACGGGACTGACCGTGCCGGATGATCTGCGCCCAAGCCTCGGTGACCTCGTCCTGCACGCGGCTGATGGCGGCGGCGAAGGAGGGGCGGGCCGCCGTGAGGGCGAGCGTGTGCGTGCGGCGGAGACGGACGGTGGCAGGAGTCGAGGCGAGCACATCGACGAACGAGCGGAACGCGCTCCGGAACTCGGCAGGAGTGGCCGCCGACTCCATCAGCCCGCTGACCGTGTCGCGGTTCTGGTTCAGTTCCTGCCCGAAGGCCTCGAGGAGAGCGGCTTCGATCAGCGTGTCGACATCGCTGAAGTGGTTGTAGATGGTCGCACGGCTGACACCCGACAACTCGATGACGCGCTGGAGGGAGAAGCGGTCGAACCCGTCGTCGTTGAGCACGACGACAGCGGCATCGAGGATGCGGGCAGCAGTGGGAGAGGGCGGGCTCGCGCTTCGTTGCCTCCGGTACACCTGCTGCTCCTTCGACTCCCCAGTCGGACACGACCGGTTTCCGCGGTTGCGTGTGGTCGGGGAATGTAGTGGCTCCCGGCTCGAAGGAGTGGAATCGGAACGGCGCGCAGGTCGGGCCTAGTCGGGTTGCTCGGCTCGATCGTGCGTCGGCGTCAGCGGCGCCAGAACAGCAGGTGGGTCACACCGCTCGGCGAGGGGATTGACTCCATGTGGAAACGGTCGTGGAGTTCGTCGGGCGTGGTCCAGAGCCGCTCGCCGTGGCCGATCTCGATGGGGGCGACAGCGATGTGGAGGGTGTCGATGAGGTCGGCGTCGAGGAACTGGCGCACGGTCGACACGCCTCCGCCGATGCGGACGTCGAGCCCGTGAGCGGCGTCCTTCGCCCGTGCGAGGACAGCGTGGGGAGTCGCATCGACGAAGTGGAACGTCGTGTCGGCGAGCGTGAGGCTCGGACGAGGGTGGTGGGTGAGCACGAACACGGGCGTGTGGAACGGGGGAGTGTCGCCCCACCAGCCGTTCCATTCGTTGTCGGCCCACGGGCCGCGGTGGGGGCTGAACTTGTTGCGGCCCATGATCTCGGCGCCGATGTTGCGGGCGTAGTCGCGTGAGAAGTAGTCGTTGAGGCCACGGGTGCCGCCGGGCTCGGAGCGTCCGGCCCAACTTGCCGTGGCCATCACTCATGAGACGAGATCGAGCGGGAGCCGGGGAGTGCGGTCGCCCTGGTCGGCGGGAGTGCCGAACGGTGCGGTGAGGCTCTGGTGCAGACCGGCCCCGAACCCGTCGGAGGAGACGCAGAAGTTCTGGACACGCACGAACTGGCTCATGCGAGTGAGTCTGTCAGGGCGGGGGAAGGGCGGTCAGGGAATCCGTCGTCCGGCTCGCTCGGCGAAGCCATCGAGGGCCATCAGAATCGCAGGAGCGGCGAAGCGGCGGTTCCGGCGCTGGCCGGTGATCTCCTCTACGGCGCCGATGCGGATGAGTTCGGTGACGGCGGCATCGGCTCCCATCGTCGACACCCCGAGCTCACGTTGGATCAGAGCGAGGTCGAGCACGGGGTGCCGCACGACGACGTCGAGCGTCCGCCACACGATGGCCTGCGGACGACTCGTGACCGACGATGCCCACTCATCGCGGATCGCTCGCAGGTCGCCGACGAGCATGCGCCCGTTGGCCATGCCGTGGAAGCTGGCCTCGGCGAAGCGCTCGACGATCGGAGCGATGTCGCCCTCGCGATACGCGGTCAGTGCGTCGAAGTACAGGCCCGTGTTGGTGAGCAATCCTGCCGACACCGGCACCGTCACCTGGCGAGTGAGGCGCTTGTTGCGCAGCAGGCTGTGCACGAGCGCGCGGCCAGTTCGGCCGTTGCCGTCGACGAACGGGTGGATCGTCTCGAACTGGGCATGCGCAAGGGCGGCCTGCGTGAGAACCGCAAGGTCGTCGCGCCTCATGAACTGCACGAGATCGTCGATCGCCTCGGGCACTCGGGAGTGTTGTGGAGGTACGAAGGTGGCCGAGTGAGGTCCGTGGCTGCTCGAGCCGATCCAGACCTGACTCGTCCGCCACTTGCCGGCGATCTCCGATTCGTGCCGCCTCATCAGGGTGGCGTGCAGCGTGAGCAATGCCGCGGCGTCGAGTTGATCGGCGAGGTCGATCGCGGCCTGCATGGCCGTGGTGTTGGCCACGATCTCGGAGGCGTTCCTTCGCGAGGGGTCGCCCAGTTCGGCGAGAGCGACGGCCTTCGCCGAGGCAGTGAGGTTCTCGATGCGCGACGACGCTGCTGACTCGGTGCGCAGCAGGATGGCTGCGAACGGTGCGATCTCGGCGCCGAGTTGCGCGTCGAACCTGGCGAGTTCTGCTGTGGCCTCGTCGGCCAGTGCCAGTGTCGCCATCGGAAGGTCGACGGCGAGATGGGCGATCTTGGGTGCGATGGCTGCTCGGTACGGACCGGTGTAGGCGTCGCGCCACCGTCGCGGGATGTCGGTCGACGGGATCCAGTCGAGCACCTCGTACTCGACCGCCGGCCACGCGACGCTGGTCTGAGGATCGCGTGGCCCGGAGTTGCCGTCGGGTTCGCGTCGTTTCCGCGTCGATGTCATCTCGACAGCGTAGTCCTCGTGTTCATAGTTATCTCCAAACTATGAACAAGAGACCGTCGAGACGTGCGTTCGCCGTGTCACCGGGTCGTGTTCGTACGTGGCACACTTCGCCCTTGCGCTCGGCGCCAGTTGGCAATGGCTCTCTGGCGATGCTGTCCGATGAGCCGACGTCGCGCGGGGACGGGCCGGCAGTGAGCGCCCGAATGCGGTCGAGCAGCGGATCGGGCGATCTTGGAGGACCTGTGATCACAACGACGTCAAGGACTCGATGGGTGCTCGCACCCGTCGTTCTCGGCGCCGTGGCGCTCGGTGGGTGGTGGTTGGCGGCGCGAGGCCCTTCCACGGCACCAGCCCGATGGCGACTCGATCCGGGCTTCACTCCGTCGGCGGACGGCACCATCATCCCCGTTCTGGTGATGGAGTCGGAGTGTGCGTCGGGAGAGTCGGCTGCGGGGAGACTGCATGTCGATGTGCGGTACACGCCGTCTGCGGTGTCGATCGGGATCGAGGTCGATGTCCTCGAAGGCGACCAGACCTGCGAAGGGGTCGACACGCCCTACACAGTGGAATTGAGCGAGCCTCTCGGCGCGCGCGACCTGATCGACGTCAACGCCGTCGAGCCCTGAGCCGGGCAGGATTGTCGACGCGTAGAGCGAGGTGCCCCGGCGCTCGCTACGGTCGCAGGGACCCGACGATGGGGGAGCGAGGCTTCGGCCTCGACGGTCGTGCGTGAACGGCGCACCGAGGGAGACGACGATGGCACGGATCACACTTCTCGACGGAGGAATGGGGCAGGAACTGGTCGCCCGCTCGGGTGACGAGCCGACGTCGCTGTGGTCGACCCGGGTGATGATCGACCACCCGGGGATGGTGCGCTCGATCCACGAGGACTACTTCGCCGCCGGAGCGACCGTTGCCACGACCAACACGTACGCCGGTCATCACGACCGACTGGTGCGGTTCGATCTTGACCATCTGTTCGAGGCGCTCCACCTGCGGGCGCTCGTCGAGGCGCTCGAGGCGCGAGGACAGCGGACGGCGCGGATCGCTGGCTCGATCGGTCCGCTGACGGCGAGTTACCGGCCCGACCTGGCCGAGCCGGTCGAGGTGGCCGCACCGAAGTACGCGGAGGTGGCGCGGATCCTCGGGCCGCACGTCGACGTGATCCTGTGCGAGACGATGTCGTCACTGGCGATGGCCGAGGCCGCGGCCTCTGGGGCGCAGGCGGCGGGAAGGCCGGTCTGGCTGTCGGTCTCGGTCGACGACAACGACGGCACGCGCCTGCGCTCCGGCGAGCCGGTCGCAGCTCTTGCCGGAGTGTTGGAGCGTCACCCGGTGGCGGCGGTGCTGGCCAACTGCTCGCTGCCCGAGGTGATGGCGGCAGCGCTCGGCGAACTCCGGGGGCTCGGGCTGCCGTTCGGTGCCTACGCCAACGGATTCACCCACATCAGCGACGGCTTCCTGACCGATGCGCCCACGGTGACGGCGCTGTCCCATCGCCACGATCTCACGCCCGAGAAGTACGGCGACTTCGCGATGGCGTGGGTCGAGATGGGTGCGACGATCGTGGGTGGCTGCTGCGAGGTGGGCCCGGCCCACATCGCTCACCTGGCGCACAGGTTGCGCGAGTCAGGTCACGAGATCGTCTGACTGTGCAGCGGAAGTGCGCCGCAGGAACTGAGGTCGCCTGAGTCCGCCGCGAGGGCTCGACGCCGCCGTCACCCGTGGCGGCTCGGGCGTCAGCCCTTGATCACCGCAAACCAGCGGTCCTCGTTGTCGGGGAAGGCGAAGTTCGCCATACCCGAGTGCTCGCCGATCTCGGTGGCCTGCACACCCTTGGCGACGAGCTCGGCCCGTGCGGCGGCGAGGTCGGGCACTCGGAACGCGATTGACGGCGTGGCGAGGTCGAGGCCGTCGGGGTTGTCCTGCATCAGAGCGAGCGGCACGAGCTCGAAGCCGAACTCCTGATCGGCGAACCCGACCTGCACGACGTCGACATCGCCCGCATGCATCCGGCTCTTCTCGATCATCCCGACCTGCTCGGTCCAGAAACGCACGCACGCCTCCGGATCGCTCACGTACAGCACGACGTATCCGACCTTCATGACCTTCTCCTCACGAGCAGTCGTGTGGGTTCGAACCGTCGCCCCACACGGTGAACGGCGCTGTCAGCACCGGAGTCGATCTTGGCACAGCCCGAATTGGGGAGGGTGGCGCGCCTCCGCTGGAGATGAGCGAGGCAGCGAACGCCGTCAGGTGCATCGACAGCGACTCGCGATTTGGTGCGGCTCTGGTCCGGCACGCCTGTCAGCACAACTCTTATGCACGTTCAGTTGCGCACCGCGTAGCCGACTGGAAGAGCGGAGGCACAGCGTGTCAGCCGCCGACGACGGCGAGAGCGGCCTGCACCAAGGCTGCGCCGCGCATGTCGCCGACGAGCCCGGACTCCATCCGGTTCATCATGTAGGTGATGGTCATCCGATTGTCGAGGTCGTTGATGACCAGCGAGCCGCCCCAACCACCCCACGCACACACCTTGCGGTCGGGCACGAACGGCATCGACTCGGTGGCGAGGCCGTATCCGATGCCGAACTTCGACGGCACCATCAACACCTGATCGACTCCCTCGGCCTGCACCTCGAAGATGCGGTCGATGGTGGGCTGCGACAACAGGCGGATGCCGTTCACGACGCCACCGTTGCTGATGGCGCTCTGCGAGATGGCGATCGACCGGGCGTTGCCGTGTCCGTTCGCCGCACCGATGTCGGCCTGGCGCCATTCGGGAGTCCACGATGCCTCAGCACCCGGTGCCGGCCCGGTGAAGGTCTTCACCGCCACGAGGTCGGGAGGGAGCTGGCTGAAGTCGACCGCCATCGGCGGCGGCGGAATGACATTGCTCACCCGGCCGAACTCGCTGGGCGCGAGCCCGATGTGGAAGTCGACGCCGAGCGGAGTGGCGACCTCGTCGCGGAAGAACTCGCCGAGCTTCTTGCCGGTGATGCGGCGGATCACCTCGCCCACGAGGTGCCCCTGGTTGAGTGCGTGGTAGCCGCTGGCCGTGCCGGGCTCCCACCACGGTGCCTGGGCGGCGAGCTTCGAGGTGCTCTTCTCCCAGTCGTAGAGGTCGTCGACCGTGATCGGCTGATCCCAGCCCGACACGCCCGAGGTGTGCGACAGCAGGTGCTTGACGAGCACGCCGGCCTTGCCGTTCTGAGCGAACTCGGGCCAGTAGGTGGCGACGGGTGCGTCGAGGTCGAGCTGACCCCTGTCGGCGAGCATCAGCGCGCACAGGGCCATCTGGGTCTTGGTGCTCGACCACACGTTGGTGATGGTGTCGCGGCCCCACGGTGCGCTGTGCTCCTCGTCGACCCAGCCACCCCAGATGTCGACGACGAGTTCGCCCTCGAGCATCACGGCGACCGATGCGCCGACATCGGCGCCCGAATCGACGTTGGCCGACAGGATCTCGCGCATCGCCTCGAAGCGCGGATCGATGGTGCCCTGGATCTCTGCCATGTCGTTCCCCCGAAGAGCGTTGGTCCTGCCGAGGAACCTAGCCAACCGGCAGGGCCGCCTCACCACTCGAACTGGGCAGCCGAAAACGACACTGAGTGTCGCTGTGACCAGCCCAGTTCGGGGAGTTCAGCGCGTTCGGGGCGTGCTGGTCGAGATCCCGAGCGTTGCGCCAGCGTGCGCACGTGGCCAGGCTTCGCCCCCGACCGACACGGGGCCTAGACGCGAACGAGGCGCCCAGCTGGGAGCCGGACGCCTCGCATTTCGCTCACTGTTGAGGGGATTTTCGCAGAAAACCCCGGGTGGAGCTGGGGGGAATCGAACCCCCGTCCATCAGGTGCTGAACGCCCGCGCTACGACCATTCCCGACTTCGTCCCTGACGCAGGGACACCGGCGGGTCGGCTGACCGTCACCCGAAAGTGGCGGTCCGCGCTCCGTCTTTCCGGAACGTCATCGGTCTTTCCCGACGCCAGCCGTCTTTCCGGCTGTCATCCCCCGCTTCTGTTGCCGGGCTGCGGTGGATCGGCCCCGTGCGCCATTTCTGGTCACGATGTCTCTTCACTCACCTGAGAATCAGGCGGCGAGAGCGAACTGCTCGTTGGCAATT
>Ga0172367_10000092_pt1 | contig 130363 bp, 162 predicted proteins | sample Lak10m_FD_114542 | JGI IMG/M metagenome (GOLD analysis project Ga0172367, IMG submission 114542) | Freshwater microbial communities from Kabuno Bay, South-Kivu, Congo - kab_022012_10m | ecosystem: Environmental > Aquatic > Freshwater > Lake | place: Democratic Republic of the Congo... | reverse complement strand
TCACACGAATATATGCAATTTGATTGTTTTTTGAAGTTCACTAACTAATTATATTACAAGAGGATTTAGGATCACTGCATCCACTAGCTTACGCAAGTGGTTTTAAGTTAGGCACCTATAAATGAATTTTATAAGGAGATAATTAAATAGGAGTGTCGGTAGGGGAAAACCCTACCGACATATAAAAACTTATTTAGGTTTAATCTTTTTTGAACCAAGAATTCTTTTCTTAAAACCCTTAACCAAAGATAAAGCTTTTCTTTCAGCTTCATCCTTAGAACGGGCTAAGACAGTTATCGAATGATCAGAATAGATAAACCTAATGTGAGAACCAATTACACCGGGAGCAGTAGTGAGACACGTAACACTCTCAATACGGACTTCCCATTTTTGCCATACACCTTTTGATTTTGTTTTTTTCATATTAATCTCCTATATATTTGGAGGTGTCTATGAATAAATCTAGTGAGACAAAACAAGTTTACTAAGCCCTTGAATTATATTAATAAGATTATTTTTAAACAAGTGGGTAAAAAAACAAAATAATGACCTTATACCCTACCTACCAAAAGTTCCAATACTGTCTTCATGCATAAATAGTGTAACAAGTACTATGAAAAATAAGCCACCAATAGTAAGAATATTAAACAATTCTGGCTCTTTTACACGGGTGTACTCTAACAACATAACAGTAAGAAAAATAGGTATAGATACAATAGTGAATATAATTAACCACTCACCAATTGCGTAACCTACCCATCCATATATCATGAACAGTAATACAGCAGTAAAAATATCGGAAACACCCTTAGGCATATACTTCAGTGACATTGCACGCAATTCATAAGGATAGAAAAACTCATAATGAATATACGCACCAATAATCAAGGAATAAAAAAGTATATATACCGAAATAACTTCATGGAAAACTTTTGGTAAAAAACTAAATGATTCAAACATCTAGCACCTCCAAGTAATTGTGGATTTTGGAATATTATACAATAAAAACTTTTAAGGAAATACTTAAGAAACTTTTAAAATATATGGAGCGAGAAACGGGATTCGAACCCGCGACCTCCTCCTTGGAAGGGAGGCGCTCTAGCCAGCTGAGCTATTCTCGCATTTCATTAATACAACAAGATTTCTCATTCTTGCAAGTCAACTAACCAGAATATTATATCAGATTAATCTAGTTTTAATTTCTTAATTATTTTAGATATTTTAGTGTATGCATTTAGTATTTGAATACCAAACATAATAGATATAATACCTAAAAACACAAAGGCACTAACCACTAATATAGTTACTATTTCAGGTTTAAATATGATTGCCATACCAATACCAATCATTAAGGCACCTACACATAATACATATATAGCAGTATTTTTTAAAATTTTTGAAACTGAATTCGTACTTTTCATACTAAAATCTCCTTCTTAATTATTATTACATAAATCTGTTATTATAAATATACATATGAATACTCAAATATTTACAAATAATGGTAAGTTTTTAATGCTAGCTTTTGATCACAGAGGTAGCTTTAAAAAAATGATAAATGATTACACAGAAGAAAAAGCAATAGAAACAAAAAAACAAATTATAGAAGCTGTTTACAATCAAATGAGTGGTTCTCTTATAGACCTGGATTATGGGTTCCCGGCATATGTAAAAATTAATACTACAAATCCAAAACCATTTTTATTACCAATTGAAAACTCCGGATACATAGGTGAAGCAGGGGAGAGGGTAACCGAAATTGGATACACTGCAAAAGAATTAAAAGAAAAAGGTGCAGCAGGAATAAAGATATTAGTATATTTTAATGCAGACAAACAAACAGCCTCAAAACAATTAGAAACTACAAAAAAAGTTTTAGAAGAATGCAGGAAAGAAAACTTACCATTGTTCTTAGAAATAGTTAATTACGATAACGATACAGATCCCTATAGAGTTGTTAAATCATTAAAAGCATTTTTAGATGCAGGAATATACCCCGAAGTATACAAATTAGAATACCCAGGTAGTTTAGAAAACGCTATAGAAGTAACCTCCCTATTAAAAGATAAAAATATACCTTGGATACAACTAACTAGAGGAACAAGCTTTGAGGAATTTGCTAAACAATTAGAAATATCTCACCAAGCAGGTTGTGTAGGATTTTTAGCAGGTAGAAGTTTATGGCAAGAAGCTACTAAACTTATTACACAAGAAGAAAAAAACATGTTCTATAAAAACATACTCCCAAATAGATTCAAAATAGTATCGGATATTATTTTAAGCAATTAATAGCTATATAAGACTCATAGTGTTATAATCTCTTCATCGATTCGGAAAAAGAAAAGAAAGGAAAGGAGAAATTACCAATGACGCCCATTAGTATACTTAAAGCCCTTGGATTTCTGAGCCTACTACTGTTGTATAAATGGTTCAAAAATCAAACAAAGGCAAAAGACATCTGCGACGCGGTGAAGTCTGCCGGACGTGGAGTACTAACTATTGTACCCAGTGTCGATATAAGCAACATGTCACCATTGCTCTGGATGCAAGCATCCCTGAAAATGGGAAAAATCATCCAATATGTGATCGATGATGGTCACATCTACTTCTTTATACCTACCAAGGTATTAAAGAATCAACATACGTAAAACCTAAAAACTCCTCGAGCTCATCGAGGAGTTTTTTCATTCTTAATTATTATTTTTTATAAAAACCTCTAACAGTTTAAAATTATTAACAAACGTATCTAAACTTAACTCAAATGTACATCGCTTGGTAAGTAATTAATAAAGGTGTTTAATTATTTTTGTGAGGTATAAAAAAAGAAAAATCAGATACGTAAATAGTAAATAACAACCACAGGGGCAAACGCCCCTTTTTTTATGCCCGAACTTTGACAAAACATCGAAAAGTTCAAATTCAACATAAAGCACCCCCACCTAACAAAATAATCAACACAACTAAATAAGGAGACATCACCCCATGGCATTTTCATCACTTTCCAATAGACGGATATGGGTACGTGATCAAGGTAAGTGCAAAACATGTGGTAAAGACGTCGAAAAAGGTTGGAATCTAGACGCTAGCCATGTGGACCACGATAAGCTCAAATTCTATTACGACAACATTGGCAATGGCAAACTTGAGTGTTTGTGGTGTCACCTTAAAAGACATCTTGCACTTTGGGTTGCTGCCAGACAAAAGAAAAACGATAGATGGGAAAGTATTCACCGTTTTTCTGTTCAAGCTCTTGAAAAGCGCATTCTTGCTGGAGACGATCGCTGGGATAGAGTAATTAAAAGAACTGGAGTAAGAATAAGAAAAGAAGAAATAACAAAGCTATATAACGAATTTGGATTCGATGTTTAGTCATCTACCCGCAGTACCTATAATTTGTAGGTACTGTGGGTTTCCATCTTTTGTATATATAATTTAATACTCCCTGTTAAAGAAAATCAAATAGCAAAAACACTACTGGTATGCTAATATTACTCGGTAATTTAGGTTATTAGATTTAAGTTTTAAAAAGGAAATTATGAAAGTAACTACAGAAAAATTAAAAAAATCAGCATTAAAATTAACTGTTACAGTTGAAGCAGAAAAAGTTAAAAAAGCATACGAAGACGTATTAGAAGAAAAAGTTAAAACAACAGCAGTTGAGGGTTTTAGAGAAGGAAAAGCTCCTAAAAACATGGTAGAAGAAAAACTTGGAGTATCAGCATTATATGGAGATGCAGTAAATTTATTACTACAAACATACTACGTACAAGCAGTTAAAGAAAACCATATTAATCCATTATCTAATCCTAAAATAGAAATAAAAGAATTTGATTTAGATAAAGATTTTATATTTACAGCAGAAGTAGCTACAAAACCAGAAGTAGAAGTTAAACCATTTAAAGATGCCTTAAAAAAGAAATACGAAGAAAAAACAAAAGAATTAAAAAAAGAAAACGAAGAAAAGATTAAAAAAGGTGAAGAAGTAACCCTGGATCACGTACATTTACATGCAAATGATGTATTAGACGTATTACTAGATAAATCTGAAGTAGAAATTGCAGATATCTTAATAGAAGAAGAAGCAAACAGAATGTTAACTCAATTACTACAACAAATTAAAGCAATTGGACTATCTGTAGAAGATTACTTAAAAGCACAACAAACAGATGTAGAGAAACTACAAGAAGGTTATAAAAAAAGTGCTGAAAACAACTTAAAAGCAGAATTTATATTATCTAAACTAGTACAAGATGAAAAAATAGAAATAGAAGAAAAAGAAATAGATGAAGCATTTGATATGGCTGGAGTTAGTGGAGTAGATGAAAGAAAGACAGATCCAGTAGAAAGATTTTATGTAAAAACAATATTACAAAAGAATAAATTAATTAGTAATTTAATTAATGAAGTTCAAGGAGAACATAATCATGAGTAGTTTAGTACCTATCGTAATAGAAAAAGAAGCTAATGGAATGGAAAGATCTTACGATATCTATTCCAGACTTTTAAAAGACTATATAGTTTTTGTTACCGGAGAAATTAATGAAGGTGTTGCTAACACTTTTATAGCTCAATTACTCTTTTTAGAAAGCAATGATCCTGATAGAGATATTAGTGTATACATAAACTCAGGTGGTGGAGGGGCATACTCAGGGTTAGCCATGTACGACACAATGAAACATATTAAAAATGATATCTCCACAATAAACGTAGGTTTAGCAGCATCTGCAGCATCAATGTTATTAGCAGGAGGTACAAAAGGTAAAAGATTTGCATTACCAAACGCATATACAATGATTCACCAAGTATTAGGTGGAGCAGAAGGGCAAGCAACAGATGTACATATTAGAGCACAACACATGGTAAGACTTAGAGAAAATTATGCCCAAACACTTGCTAACGATACAGGTAAAACACTAAAGAAAGTATTAGAAGATGTTGAAAGAGATAACTGGATGAATACAAAAGAAGCTATGGAATACGGTATAATCGATAAGATAATGGTACCAAGAAAAAAGATTAAGTAATTACTATTAAGAGGGTGGTTAGCTCAGTTGGTTAGAGCGTCGCATTGACATTGCGGAGGTCACAGGTTCGATCCCTGTACTACCCACCATGTAGTAATCTACTTATATAGTGAGTGATCACCTATATCTAAAAATACTACATTATTGTTGTCATCCATATAGAATATAATCCTATAAGAATAATCTACTGAAAATGCAAAACAATTAGCAAGCGTTCCTTTAAGTTTATGTGTTCTCAAACTAGAATCAAAAATATTAATTTTAAATAACTGTTCTTGCTTTGAAGCTTTCTTTCTTATATCCCTAGGTAATTTCTTAAAGTTTCTAATAAATTTGGAAGAGTATTCAATCTTCATCCTCTATTAAGTCCTCCAAAGAATTTAAATGCACTAAAGTACCATTTTTAACATCATTTTCATAAGATTTGAGGGTATCTAAAGCTTCTTGTTCTTCATACAAAGCAAGTTTAGCGTTTATTGCATCTAAATAATCAATAGAAACAATAGCCACTTGAGGTTGGTTATTCTTCATAACTACAATAGGTTCATGAAAAGATTTAGCCTCTTCGAATATGGTTTTATAGGAAACTTGAATATCTCTAGAAGATACTGTTTTTGGCATTAATTTATTTTTGGACATGTTTATATCATATCTTATATACAATCTTATGTAAATAGTATCTATTAAAATAATGTATCATTAATGTTATGAGTATTAAAACACCAGCATGGTATATAAAAAGCACAATAATAGCAGTATTACTGTTTATTGAAACACTGTATTTAACCCATTTAATGGAGGTTTATATAAAAGCAAAAGAATACTTTTCATTAGAGCTAACATCACCACATTTAACATTAATAATAACAACGCTTTGCTTAATACTAATTACATATACATTAAGCATAGGTAGTTGGGATAGACATGAACAATATATAACAGTAGCACTACCAATCACTCTAGCAATAACAATATTTCTTTGTAGATACAACATATTTAATGCAATATTTTCAGGAATAATAATACAAATAGCATTATGTTTAGAAATTTATATGTCTACAAAATTAAAAGCTGTATTAACTAAATTTAACCCAATAGCAATATTAAAAATATCTGAAGAATGGTTACTAACCACATATAGTGCACTAGCCGTATTAATATTAATGTTTGGAAAGACTCAAGAAAACATATATCACCTAAATGTAGGAGAAATAGCTACTAATCTAGTGCAAACATTTAGTAAAAATTTATATTATATTGAGCATTTAGATGCCTCTATAATTTCTGCATTAGAAACCCAAGTAAATTCTGTAGTAAACCCCTATAGAGAGTTATTTAAACCAATATTATCTTTATATCTTTTCATTTTATTTAGAGGTATAGCATCAATTTCATACCTTATTTATTCAATAATAATTACTCCAATATTCTATTTTGCTAAAAAAATAGGTTTTATTAAAATCACAAAGGTAATGGTAGAACAAGAAACACCTACGTTTTAATACAATAAAAGATAGAAGAACTTAATAATAAAATATTCACTACGCATTACATTAGCGCTCCTTTACCCGTGCTCACTTATGCGCACTTCTCTGCAAGGATTAGAAAAGCTAAATAATTAATACAACTAAACTAAAAAAACCTTTAGTTTGTTAATTATTTTGATATTATGTACATTAATGGGTGGTTAGCTCAGATGGTTAGAGCGTCGCATTGACATTGCGGAGGTCACAGGTTCGATCCCTGTACTACCCACCATGTATAGCTAAGATTAAAGGGATAATATATGAAATTAGCAATGACGTTACCTATAAAAAACCATGCGTACCTAATTAAGCAAAATATACTATATCATCACACACAAGGGATAGATTGTTTTGTAGTAATGTTAAACAATTCGGAAGATGACTCAGAAAAGATACTACAAGAATTAGCTAAAAATATAGATATCATTTCTTATAGAAAAACAGATGAAATATTTATGGATGCAGAATTTAGATTAGAAATGGCAATTAAAGCCAGAGATATTTTAAAAGCAGATTGGATAGTCAATAACGATATAGATGAGTTTTGGATAACTTCAAATGAAAAAAATCTAAAAAGTAATTTAGAAGAGCTAAGCACAAAATTTAATACAGTATATGCAGAACGTTATAATTTTATACCATATATAGAAGACGGAGAAGCATATAAAAGCCCACCTGAGAGTTTTAAATATATCGTAAATAATCCACAAAAAATAGATAAAAGTAGACCGTTTAGTGAAATAAGTCCTTTAGAGTTTATGCTAAAAACTAACGCAGGAAAAGCAACATGCTCACTTAAAGGATTAACATATATTGCAGCCGGATCACATGAGGTGCAAATTGAAAACTATTCTAAAACAATATCTGATAACCTTTCTATCTTACATTATCCTTTTAGCACAAAGGAAACTTTAAAAAAAGAAATATACAAAAAAGTAGAAAATGTATTAAAAGATGTAACTCTAAAAGAAAATCAGAATTGGCATGTAAAATTGTTTGAATACTTAATAAACACTAACAATATAGAAACATTTATCAACGAGTTATTTCCAGATAAAGATATTATAACAAACTTACTGGCTAAAAATTTAATCACTAAAGAAACAAGTATATATGATTTTTTCAAATAAAATTATTTACAGTAATTTATAACTACTAGAAACACTATTATGTTTAAGTTTTTCATTTCTAGTTAAAAAATAGTTGGTATCCTTCAATGTATAAATTTTTATAGCATGTAAATATCCCAAAGTGAAATAATACAAAAAGGATAAAATAAACAGTCGCTGTTTTAAAGACAACGATACACCAAAAAACAAACCCCAAACCCCCAAGTAATTACTAAGTAAAGATAAATTGGACAGTTTCTGTGCTTTTAAGTTTCTTATACCTCTATAAGCACTTCCAAATCCATATAAGATCCAAGATTTAGTCTTACGGCTCTTTCTCTCTGGAGCATTAAAAATAAATATATCACTAGTAAACAAAACCTTAGCGGGAGAATTCCAAAATCTATCTGACCAATCTCCATCTTCACTACCACTTAAAATTTCATCATAATAACCAACAATAGAATATAGAGATTTTTTAATGACTATATTTGGAGAAAATAAATGGTTACCAAAAGTTCTATTATTTATATATTTGTGAAACCAAGCTTGATTTAGTGTAAAAGGATCATCATCTACATCAAAAATTATCGTACCTACTACAACATCATTACTAAGGAGGATATTCTCCAAGGATTCAAAATAATTTTCTGGAATTCTGTTATCCGAATCAATAAATATAATATATTCTCCCCTAGAAGCATGTATACCTATATTCCTCGCATTACTTATATTAGCGATAGGAGTAACAGCTAATTTTATAATATCTAAAAAATCATTCTTAAGCTTAGAAATAAAACAATCATCGGAACCGTTACAAACTACAATACACTCAACACTAAAATCTTTCTTTGCAATAATATAAGAATTAATAGTACTAAATACTTGTTCATCATTTTTTACAGGTATTATAATCGAATATTTCATTAAAAATTAATGCCTTTCAACCAAATTTGATTCTTAAAAAAACTTAAAATATCTGTTTCTCTTACAATATCGAAACAAACTGAATCAATATTATCTTTAGCAAAAACTCGAGCAATAGAAAAAGTTTTATAGTAGATATAAAATTTTAACATATTCATTAATTTCGAATCCTCTATATGTAAATTCAGTTTACCAACAGTACCAAGAAAACTTTCTACATGAGAGAAATCCCCATAAATAGCTTTTATAATACTGACATCAGCAAAATCTACCAAAGGGTCTCCAAAATGAGATTTACTCCAATCAAAAATGTTTATATTATCTTTTTCTAAAAGAACATTAGAAAGTTTTAAATCAGCATGCACTAATACGTATTCCTTTAATAAATATCCATCTACAAGATTATTACCAACTTTTATCGCGGCATCTATATAAGTAGAAGGAGCAAAGTGTATTAAATCATTAGTATAAAATTGTAAGGCTTTACTAGTGTAATTTATATAATTACGGTTCTCATAATAAGGTTTCAAAAAATCAGTAACCTTATCAGAGGAAAAATAAGTAGTATTAATAAGACAAGAAGTTATAGAAGATGCAAAGCAGCTCTGTAGATAAAGCATCTCATCCCATATATTATCAATAATATGTAGTAAGTTTTCAGACTTAGTTACACGACATCCGTCTACATAATTTTGTATAACATAATTATAATTTTTATATGTGCCAAAATATATTACGTTTCTAGGCGTGATATTTTTCAGTTTGGAAGTTACAAGAGCATGCACTTTGCAATCATATAGTACATCAAATAAATCCTCTTCTCCCAAAGAATTACTCTTAGGTAAAAGTTTTATTAGATATTTTTCAGATAATGTTGTTAAAATATATATTTTGTTCTTGTCATCGACAGACATTGGTATTTCTTTTATATCAATAATTTCTCTCAAATTTACATCTTTACAAATAGAGGATATCATTTCAGAGTGCATCATAATTATAGGGATTTTCCTCCTAAGGTAGATAACTCCCTTTTAAAAGTAGCTTTTTTAAGTGGATTAATAAAATACTTTAAAGGAGAAATATAAAATTGATAAAACAAAACTAATAAATATAAAAATTTACTTTTAAGACTATAGGGATCTTTAGCAAAAAATTTAAACAGAGAATTAAACGCAGTACCTCTATGCAGTTTATCATTTAACATGAAGCCAAGAGAATTTTTTACATCACCAAAGTGTTTATGAAAATCAAAAGAGCACTCACGCTTCAACTGTCTAAAAGAATGGTCAAAACGGTCAATTTGCCTAAAAAAGTCCAACCAGGATAAAGGGTTAGTATAATAAATAAAAGTATTATTAACTATAATAATACCTTTAGAGGTAATGCGACTCTGTAATTCCAACCAATAATCCTCAGACATAATATGTTCTGGAAATCCCTCAGGGATACAAGACCTTCGAAAACAATACATTCTACCCATAAGAGAGTACTCCTGATTTATAAGAAACTTTTCATAATATATTAATTTAACTTCATCTAATAATTTCATGTTTCCTTTATTATTAATTAAAATATCACTAGGTAATCCCACCAAAGCAGAAGCATTATAATCAGAGTTCAAAACTAGGGACATATAAGACAGGAATAAGGCATGCCTATGTAAAGTAATATCGTCTACTACCTGAACAATTATTTCAGCATTAGTTTGTCGTAAAAAAGTGTTTAATGCTAAGGGTTTACCAGGCAAATCTTGTTCAATAATATTAATTAATAAAGTATCATCAGCGTAATATTCTTTACATCTATAAGCTTCTTGAATATATTTTACTTCACAAGCACTACACACTATTGTCAAATTAATTTTCAATGGCACTGGTAAAAATGAATTTTTAATTGAATCTAATGTCTTTGCTAAATGAGGGGAATTATGATAAGGGATCACAACATCTATGATGTTAAAATTTAGTGCAATATTTTCTATTAAAGATGAAAACACATTAATATAATAGTCATCATTTAAAGTTTTCAAATTAGATTCATCTTGATCAACCAAAGTATTATTTATATTTAATGTAAAATACTTAATTCCTCTCATAAACTATTTTAATAATTTATACCTCTGAGTCATTAAATATCCACGTAACGGGTGTAATCCAAAACGCTCTAAAGGATATGAATAATCCTGACTTATTTTATTTAAAGACATCCAAGTATTTAATAAAGTATTTTCATCAATAATAGTATCTCCAATATAAATATTATTTTGGTAGAAATCCAAATCTTTCTTGAGTTTAGAATATTCTGTTCTAAGAAGAATTATAGAATGCATTAAGGTTGATTGAGTTAAATCTATTGCTCTATCAGGCACACTATCATTTCTAGGATTATAAAAATTTATAGGAAACCCCTCGCCTAGTAGATATAATGTCTTTACATTACCAAGACCCAAGTCAAAATTATATTTCAGTCCAAACTCTGTGTCTTCAATTGAAAAGTCTAATACATTTCTCAAAACAGTATTTATAGATGGTAATTTAGTTTTTCTATAATAAGACTCTTCTAAAACCTTTATCAGCTGCCAAAATTCAACTCTTTTTGAGGATCCACTGGCTAAATAGAAACACTTTTCATTACTTTTTAAAAAAGCGTCTAAATCCATAAAACCAAAAGATTCTTGCCCAGTACATCCTATATATAATGTTGCTTCTTCAAAATCTTCACGAGTAATAGTATTTTTACATTGAAACCCTTCTTTCCTAGCTAATTTTATTAAAATAGGATCTATTTCTTTTATAAGAACATCAACAGAGGCATTCCTTAATAAAAAGGCTAAGGAACGTCCTATAATACCATAACCAGCTATAACTACAGACTTAAAACTTAAAAACAAACCCATCCTTTTAAAAATTTCTTGTAAAGAAGAAAAAACAGAGTCACTTATAAAATGAGCTTCTATAGCAGACTTTATTTCTGACTTAGCTATCGAAATAATAGGGTATTTATAGGAAGACCTGTCATAGTGTTGCTTAAGCAATAAAGTACCCGAGGAGGTCTGTTCTACAACACCAAGAAAATTTTTGTGAGAATACAAAGAATTCATTGTAACGTTATCTAATGAAAAAAAAGATGTATAACCTCCATCTTGAACAATGATAACTTTCTTTCTATCAATTTTAGGTAAAATATATTTGTTAACAGCATACAAAATTTGATTTACTATTAAATCTATATAATCAGTTTCTGGTTTAATATCTTTACTAAGCTCTCCATTTTCATAGGGTACAAAGGGTATATCAGACCTTAAAGAGTATAAATGCGTGTATTCAGGGACATAATATTTATTATTATAAGGTACTCCTATAAAAATGATCTCCGCATTTAAACTTTTTTCCATATAAGCATTAAATGCGTACACATCGGTTAGGGTGTGGTTGATATGTAAAACAATAGTATCGGACAGCACTCCTTCAAAAACAGTAGTAATATTTTTAGTTAAAGGTAAATTAAACATAGATTTTTTAAGATCATTATGTTTTATTACAAAATTTAAAAATTTTTCTACCACCTAATTAATCCTTCCCTAAATTTATAAAGTTTACCAGAGATTACTTTAGAAGAATGCTCAATTAAATTAATTAAATCCATTGCTACATCCTCTGCAGCAATAGGAGCTTCAACCCCACCCATAGAAGTTTTAACCCACCCAGGTATATACCCAATAGTTTTAATATTAGTATATTTATTAGATAACCACACAGTATAAAAGTTTAATCCTGCTTTAGATATAGAATAAGCAGGTCCCGAAACATATGTATTTCCAAATAAGGAAAAATCACTTGTTAAATTAATAATCATATTTATATTAGGGTATTTTTCCAATAAAAGTTCTGTAAGATGTACAGTACCGAGTAAATTAATGTCCAAAGAAGTTTTCAATTTAGAAATGTCTAATGTCAAATCTTGGATATCCAGACCAACACCTGCATTGTTTATTAAAACTATAGGGGTTGTTGTAGACAAAGTGGCCTCACAGGAAGATACAAATTCCAAAATAGAATCATTACTTCCAATATTCAAAGGTAAATAGCCATCCGTATTTAGGTTACTCTCCTTATAAGAGCCAATAAAAGGGTATTTCTTAAGTTTCAATAATTCTAAAATAGCATAACCTATTCCACGGGAAGACCCTGTAATTATTGTAGTAGTATTTTTCAAATACATATGCTAAATTTATCACGATTTAGAAATAATGTAATCAAAAATGAAAAACAATGAATATTGGATAAATTATAATGATGATATCTTATTAACGCATGTACATGCTTTTGTAGTACAAAACAACGAAAAGGTATTAATATGCCGAAAAAATATTAATAGTAAATGGGAGCTTCCTGGAGGTGGTATAAAAAAAGGAGAGACATATATTCAAACAATAAAACGGGAATTGCTAGAAGAAGTACAGCTAGTACCAACAGGAAATATAATACCATACAAAGTGTTTTACCAAGATACAAAAGAACATTTACCAAATTATAGACTGCTAATTGTAGTTTTAGGAGTAGAGGAATTACCTCGACAAAAAGATATTTGTACTAATGAAATATGGGAAATAAAATGGGAAGATTTAAAATCAAATGAATGGAAGGATCTAATCAAAATCAATAATATAGAGGACTTTACTTTATTTCTTAAAAAATTACCCATAGATAATAAAACTAGCTAATTAAATAATATTACAAACAACCTCGTCATCCAAACAAAAAAAGGGTACAATACAAACATGTCTAAAATGAAAACTGACTTAAAAAACGATCCATTAATGCCTTTAAGACACACTACAGAACACGTACTTCAACTTGTGGTAGAAAAAGTACTAGGTCTTAAAAAGGTTATGGGACCAGCAATAGAAACTGGTTTCTATGGTGATTTCTACGGAAAAATAAATGAAGAAAACCTTAAAACAATAGAAGAAGAAATGAAAAAAGTAATAAAAGCAAAACTACCTGTAAAAACTGGAGAAATATCCTATGAAGAAGCTAAAAAACTATTCTCAGACAATAAGTTCAAACTAGAAATAATAGAAGAAATAAACAAAAGTGGAGAAAAAATAGGCACATGTGAAATAGGGGAGAAAGGTGGAGAATACTACGACATAGACATATGTGGAGGCCCTCATATAACTAACACTTCTGATATTAATGTGGAAGCATTTAAACTACTTAGCATCGCAGGAGCTTACTGGAGAGGTGACTCTAATAACGAAATGTTAACTAGAGTATATGGAACAGCATTTAATAAAAAAGAAGAACTAGAAACATACTTAGCAAATATTGAAGATGCTAAAAGAAGAGATCACAGAAAACTTGGCAAAGAATTAGACTTATTCACCTTTTCAGATCTAGTAGGATCTGGATTACCTTTATATACAGCAAGAGGATCATTTATTAGAAGAGCTATTAATCAATATGTTGAGGAAGTACAAAGTGCACTCGAATACACCCAAGTATGGACTCCTCAAATAGCAAAAGCAGAACTATTTAAAAAATCAGGCCACTACGACAAATACAAAGAAGATATGTTTAAAGTAGTAAGTAACTACAGTGAAGATGAATTCTACCTAAAACCAATGAACTGCCCACAACATGCCGAAATATACGCAAGCAAACCAAGAAGTTACAGAGACTTACCATTAAGACTTACAGACTTTGCAATGCTTTATAGAGATGAAAAACCAGGGGAATTAAATGGACTTGCTAGAGTTAGAAGCTTTAGCCAAGATGACTGTCATGTATTTTGTAGAGAAGACCAAGTAGATTACGAAGTAGACATGATGTTAACCATGACAAAAAAGATAATGGAAACATTTGGGTTCAAATACAGATATAGAATGTCTATAAGAAACCCACAACAACCTGAAAAATACTTAGGAGATCCAAAAGAATGGGACAGAATTGAAAAGTGGATGGTAGATATAATGGAAAGAAACAAAATAGACTATTATGACGGACCAGGAGAAGCAGCATTCTACGCTCCAAAAATGGATTTAATGGCTACAGATGCCTTAGGGAGAGAATGGCAACTATCCACAGTTCAAATAGACTACGTACAACCTATGAGATTTGACTTAGAATACACAAATGAACAAGGAACTAAATCTAGACCAGTAACCATTCATAGAGCTATTGTGGGGTCCCCAGAAAGACTAATGATGATATTAATAGAACACTTTGCGGGAGCATTCCCTGTATGGTTAGCCCCTATAGAAGCCACAATTATACCTATTGGTGAAAAACATATCGAATACGCTAATAAAATTGCTAAAGAAATGAAGACCAACGGCATTAGACTGGAAATAGACACTAGAAACGAAACCATGCAATCAAAAATAAGAAATGCTCAAAATCAAAAAGTTCCTTATATGTTAATAATAGGGGATAAAGAGATACAAGAAGACAAAGTTAGTGTAAGATTGCGAACCGGAGAAAACAAGGGAACAGCCTCGATAAAAGAAATTACCGACAAAATAAAGGAAATCGAGTTGACCAAAGGGGTGAATTTGTGGTAAAGTTTTCGAGTCTGAAAGGCAATTATCAGAAAAAAATGCAAGATCACATAATAAACGAACGAATAAGAGCAACAAACCTAATGGTAATAGATGGGTCAGAAAACCTTGGTTTAATGACCAGAGACGAAGCCTTAAGATACGCACGTTCTAAAGAAAAAGACTTAGTATTAATCGCATCAAATGCTGTTGTTCCAGTAGCAAAAGTATTGGAATACAACAAATTTCTCTACGAAGAGAAAAAGAAAAAGGCAGCAGTAAAAGCTAAATCTAAAAAAAGTGAGTTAAAAGAACTTAGACTTAGTGCTACAATAGGTGATGGAGATTTAATAAAAAGAGCTGAAAGAGCAATAGGGTTTATTAAGGATGGAAACCGTGTTAAGATATCAATCTTACTACAAGGTAGAGAAGCAGCGTATCCTGACATAGCTCTAGAAAAGATAAAAAGGTTTACAACAGAGTTGGAAAACACTGCAAAACCTGAATCAGAACCTAGAATTCAAGGTAAACTTATAACAGTAATTTACCTAGCAAAGTAATATATGCCAAAGTTAAAAACAAAAAAAACATTAACAAAAAGAATAAAAATAACAAAAAACGGTAAGATTATGAAGAAACAATCTAATACCGGTCATTTAAAAAGAAAATGGACTGCATCTAGAAAATCTAGAAAAGGGGCTACATTATCACAAGATAATAAAGGCCATATAAAAGTTATAAAAACATTGCTTGGAAAATTAGGAAGAGGAATTAAATAATATGCCAAGAGTAAAAAGTGGTGTAAAAACTAGAACAAGACATAAGAAGATACTAAAGCTTGCAAAAGGCTTTAGAATGAGTAGAAGCACTTTATTCACAAGGGCTAAACAAGCAGTTAATAAAACAGGCGAATACGCATTTGCAGGTAGAAAACTAAGAAGAAGAGATATGAGATCTTTATGGATAACTAGATTAAGTGCAGCTTTATCTAAATACGAGATTTCATACAGTAAATTCATAAATGGTTTAACCAAATCAAATATAGACTTAAACAGAAAAAGTCTTTCTGAAATGGCTATTCACAACCCAACCCATTTTGAAGAGGTAGTAAATAAAGTTAAATCAGCATTTAATAAGTAATTTATTAAATACCCTTAACTAAAATTAAAACTCTCCTCTAATATCAACAAGTTTGCTAAACTTAATGTTAATGAATGAACTACAAACTCAAATTGAGGAATTGAAAAAGCAATTCGATAAAGAATTGAGCACTACTAGTGACTTAGATGAACTCTATTTAAAATACTTTTCAAAAAAACAAGGCGTAATAACCCAATTACTAAAAGAAATACCTAAAATGGGAATGGAAGAAAAGAAAATATTGGGTCCAGCCTTAAACGAGGTAAAAAATGAACTAGAGCAAAAAATAGAAGCAGCTAAAAAGAAGCTCTCCGAAGGAAAATACAACGATCCAATGATAGACATGTCTTTCCCTCTAAAAAGAGCACATATTGGAAAATTACACCCCACAACGCAAGTTATTAGAGAGATGAATGAATTCTTTAGATATTATGGGTTTTCAATAATAGATGGCCCAGAAATTGAAACAGAAGAATTTAACTTTAGAAAACTAAATCTACCAGAGGGACACCCCGCTACAGATCTACAAGACACACTATATATAAGTGAACAGGAGGGTATTCTACTAAGAACACATACATCTTCTATAGAATCAAGAATATTAACTAATCAAAAACCTCCAATAAGAGCTGTAGTAGGTAATAGATGCTATAGAAATGAAACATTAAGTGCAACCAATGGTGCATTCTTTTGGCAATACCAAGGAGTAGTAGTGGATAAAGGTATAACTATTCAAAACTTAAAATCAACACTAGAACTATTTCATAAATTTCTATTTGGTGACGATGTGAAATTACGATTTAGGTATAAATACTATCCAGAAGTATCTCCAGGCATGGGAGTAGATATGCAATGTAAGTTCTGCCAAGGTAATGGATGTGATGTATGCAAACATAGAGGATGGATAGAAGTATTAGGATCTGGAATGATCCACTACAATACACTTAAAATGTGTGGTATAGATCCAGAAATATATACAGGATATGCATTTGGAATGGGATTAGATAGACTTGTTATGCAAAAGTTCGGAATAAATGACATTAGAAAACTGTATGGGGGAGGTTTAGTTTATAACTAAAAAGTAACTAATATGAAAATACCTTTAGATTGGTTAAAAGAATACATAAAGACAAATAAAAGCAAAAAAGAAATTGCTGAATCTTTTACAGCTCTAGGACTAATGCTAGATAAAAACACGGAAGATAATCTACTTGATTTAGAACATCGTATGGATAGATCAGACTGGTTATCTATTATTGGATGTGCAAGAGATCTTGCAGCATTTGAAAATACAGATTTAATATTCCCAAAACTATATACAGAAAAAGGTAAAGAATTACCTGAAAATGAAAAAATTAAAATAGAAATATCATGCCCCAATAAAGTTAATAGATTTAATACAGTAGTGTTCAAAAATGTAACAGTTAAAGAATCACCAGAGTGGTTAAAAACAAGACTTCAGACATACGGTATACCCTCAAAAAATAATATTGTAGATATAACTAATTATGTAATGGTAGAACTGGGACAACCAATGCATGCACAAGATATAGATAAATTAGAAGCTAAAGAAATAATAATAAGAGATCCTCAAAAGGGAGAAAAGGTATTAACACTACTGGGAGAAACAGTAGAACTAGTAGAAGAAAATTTTGTATTAACACAAAACAATAAACCAACAGTAATAGGAGGAATAGTAGGAGGTAAAGAAACCGGGGTAACAGAATCCACCCAAAACATTATTTTAGATGCCGGAAACTATAATCAAGTATTTGTTAGAAAAGCTTCTAGAAAATTAAAAATACAAAATGAAACTGTTATGAGATGTGATAAGTTTTTACATCCAAAACTAACAGAAATAGCACTACAAAGAGCTACCCAACTAATATTAGAAATAGCTGGGGGAGAATATTATGAAAACCAAGATTGCTATCCAAATAAAGTTGAACCTAAAACACAAACACTAAGACTTAAGAGAATTGAGCAGTTAGGTGGATTAAAATTTGATATGGAAAAAGTAAAAGATATTGTAACTAGATTAGGTTATACAATACTTGAAGAAACATTGGAAACACTGAACTTAGAAATACCTTATTTTAGAACAGATGTAGAAGTTGAAGACGATGTTGTAGCAGATATTTTAAGAATATTTAATTATACAAACATACCAACACAATTAATAAAATCACCACCACCAAGAGAAATAACTCCAGAAATATATAAGTTTGAAGAAAAGATAAGAGATATTTGTGTGGAACTAGGATTGCATGAACATATTACAGATCCTTTAATACAAAAAAGTCAACAAAGTAGTACTAATACCTTAAAAGAAATTGTATTAGAAAATGCTTTAACATCTGAAAAGAGTGCATTAAGAACAGATATTAAACAAACATTAAATGTTGTTGTAGATAACTATAAAAAACATAAAGTAAATAAAATAGGAATATTTGAATTGGGTAATATATATTTTGAAGGTACTGTAAGCACTATAAATAATACTAAATACAATGAAACAAAGATGTTAGAAATTATATACATAAACGAAAATATTAGTGTAAAAGAAAGTGCAGATGAATTTAAAAAACTTATAAATAGATTGTTAACTGAATTAAAAGTAGAGTGGGGAAGTGTTCAAAAAATTTGGACAATAACACCCTATTCTTTATCTATATCACTAAAGCAATTATTAGAATTAATAAACAAAAACACAGATAAAACAAAGACTAATAACATAGGTATCCTAGATAAAATAACTACAGCAACAACAGAAGATTTTTCTATAACTTTAGATATAAATACAAAGTTTGGAACCATATTTGATGCTATAAAAGATATAGATAAAAATATTACTGAAATAGATGTTATAGAAGAGTACAAAATAAATGATAATCAAAAATCTATTTTACTAAGGATTACTCTAAATACATCAGATACACAAAATATTAGAAAAGCTATTATAGCTAAACTAAAAACAGATTTTAATGTGGATATAAGAGCCTAAATATACCCACTAATGATATAATCACCTAAAATAAATGAGGAGCTGATAAACGTGAAAAAAATAAAAGTACTACTCCTCAAATATGAGGGGTATTGGGTTATAAAAACACTGAAAGGCACATTTCTTCAAAGGAAAAGCCTGACACAAGGAAAAAGATACTTTGGAGATATCCAGGGGGCAACCCAAAGGATATTGAAAAAAGATATCCGGTATGTCCTAAAAACATTTGACCTGGCAGAGATAAAAGGGCCAAAGAGAAAGCAAAAAATCAAAAAATAGTGTATAGTACCTACAAATCCTTTTGGAAAGGAGGATCCTATGCTTGAAGTTAAAATCGAACAAAAAGGGGATAACGTATTCTGCATTAAAAACAAGGCGGGGGAGTATTTAAAAAAAAGGGACATCAACTCCAAATTTGCTGTAGCACAATTTGGAGAGGAAGCTGATGCCCAGAAGTACAAAAGTTATGGGGAAGCTCGGGAAGATGCTGACTTCCTGAATTTTCAAGTAGTCGAAAACTTCTAATTCCGCCCAGCCTCGTCTCTACAAAAAAGAGCTTAATTGTGGTGTAAATTACTCACCATGTTTAAGCTCTTTTGCTTTTCTATACATTAATAATACGTAAGCGATGTCTAACTAATTCTCATATAAAGAATAGCCAACAACATTCAACTCAACCTCATCTTCATCTTTATTATCATTTTTATCTTTTGCTACAACTCTAAACTTATGTTTACCAATATCACTAGAGTTTAGTTCAAAATTATAACCAAATGGTTTACCAGAATCTTCAGTTATCTTGTTATCATCCATATAAATAGTTACTTTATCTATATCTTCATATGCAGATACCTCTACATTAAGTCTAAATAGTAAAGGAACTGTATCTCCATCTTTTACTCCAACTATTTTTGCATATACTTCATCTTTATTTTCTACTTTACCATCTTTAAATTTTAATATTGTTTCTATAGAAGGAGGAAAGTATCTTTCATCATCGTTGTAATGTTCTTTAATCCAGGAATCAACTCCTGTTTGCCACTCAGGTCTTTCAGCTTCGACTTTAACAAACAAATCCGTATCTGTATCTCCCTCATCCCTACAACTATCATTTGCAAGATTTCTATCTTGATCACATACTTCTAAATTTTTATACCAAGTACTTTGTGCAGTTGGTTTTGTACCTTTAATAAACCATTCTTGTCTACTAGGAAAACCACTAACAGGTAACATACCTGATAAGGAATCTATTTCAATTTTTTCTAAATTATCAGATGGTTTAACTTTTTCATCTTCAATTTTTATATTATTTGTTTCTAAATATTCTGTAAAAAACTTATTATAAATTGGGGTAGCACCAGAGATACCAGAGGCAATATATGGATTCATTTTTTCATTATTGCTATTACCAACCCATACACCAACTGTTACTTGAGGGGTGAAGCCCATTGCATAATTATCTCTTTTATCATCGGTAGTACCTGTTTTAACAGCCACCCTGTGACCTTTAATATTCAATAAACTACCTGCACCAAAGGCATCACTTCTAGCTCCATCGTCAGATAACATATCCCATATCAAAAAAGCTACTTCTTTACTTAACACTTGTTGACCACTGTCATTCCATTTATATAAAGTAGTACTATTTGAATCTTGTATTTCTATAAAAGGTGTAGGTGCCCTAAACACACCTTCCGCAGCAAATACATTGTAAGCACCTGTTAACTCTAAAAGTTTAGTTTCACCACCACCTAAAGTTAAGGCAAGTCCATAACGAGATCTATCTGTAAATGTATGGATACCCATTTTTTCTGCCATGGAAATCATATTATCTATACCTACAATGCTTAAAGCTTTTACAGCAGGTATATTTAAGGAATTACCCATGGATTTACGCATGGACATAGGCCCTCTAAATGTTCCATCATAATTAACTGGTATATAGGGTTTATCTGGGGAGGAACCAGGGAAAACTGTTTGTACATCTAAAAAAGGAAACGAAGCAGGATAACCTTGCGCAAGCATAGTTGCATACGTTATTGGTTTTATAGCGGAACCAGGTTGTCTTGAGGAAGTAGCAACATTAACGTAAGGATCAAATTTACAACCCTCTTCACCAGCTTGACCTGAGATACAACCTTCAGGAGCAGCATCTCCGTTATAATCCTTAGAACCCACCATTGCTAATATTTGACCTGATTTAGAATCAAGTACAACCATAGAACCGTTCCACACATTTTCTTTTTCAGCTTTTGTAACTTCATCCTTTAAAATTCTTTCAGCCATTTCTTGCGTCTTTAAATCCAAGGAAGTAGTTACTTTTAAACCACCTTGTTCCATAACATCTTCCCCATATAGTTGAACAAGTAATTCTTTAACATAGAATATAAAATGAGGAGCTTTAAAAGCTACTTTAGCAGCATCAAATACTAATTCTTCTTCTTTTGCTTTATTGTAGTCTTCTTCACTAAGATAATGTCTTTTACCATCTTCACCTAACCAACCACGAACATTCATTAAATACAAAACGTAGTCTTTTCTTTCTAATCCTAAGTCAGGATTTTGGCTGTAAGGGGAATATACACTTGGACTTTGAGGTAACCCTGCAATATAAGCAGATTCAGCAATACTTAAATCTTTAGGATCTTTATTAAAATAAGCTTTAGAGGCACTATAAACGCCATAGTTTTGGCCCCCATAAGGAGTTTCGTTTAAATACATTTGTAATATTTCATTTTTAGAATAAGCTTGTTCTAACTGAAGGGATAATATTAATTCCTTTATTTTTCTTGTAAGTGTTTGGTCTTGAGATAATAGTGTATTTTTTATAACCTGCTGAGTTAAGGTAGAACCACTTTGAAGGCTTTGTCCAAGCAACATGTTCTTAACAGCACGTAACATGCCTATAAAAGAAAATCCTTGATGTTGATAAAACCCGGAATCTTCTACAGCAAGAGTGGCTTGGGGAACATAAGGAGATATTTCTTCAATCTTTACTAAAGTACGATTCTTCTCACCAAATACCTCATATATAAGCTCACCATTTCTGTCATAAAGCTTTGTAGATAACTCATAACTACGTTCAAGTAAACGATCTGGATTTGGTAATTGTCTAGCAAAAAAAGCAAATATTAAAATAACTGTGACTAAGCCAACACCTACAGCAATCATTATGCCAGTAGCTATATATGTTAATAATCTAAGTTGATGTATTTTAAGGTTTGTTTTAGGTACTCTAAATGTAGGTATTTTACCAAGTGTTTTTATCTTAAATCCCTTAGGGAACTTGTATTTTTTAAGCATAAGTAAATTTTAACATAAACAACATATATCTGGACTTTAAAAACAACCAAGTGATACTATTAAAAATGCCAAATTTAGGCAAATAAACTAATAATCAAAGAGGAACTATGAACCCTAGTAGTAAAACAGTAACAATAGAAGGACCGGGGGGAATAAAAGGATGGAAAACCCTGGATGACAATGCCCAACTCAATGCACGAGATAACGAGCTAACTACCTCAAAAGTATTGAGTCAAACCAAAACATACCTTATAGATGGTAAAAAAGCCCATGTGAAGTTTACAGAGGGGCCTCAACCAAAAGATAAAAGGGTATACACAGTACTTTGGCAATAACTATTGTAGCAACAGCTAATAATATGTTATAAATACGCTTGCTCAAATTACAGGGCAAGAAACAAAAATCTTAAGACTGGAGAATAACTTGAAAACATCAGTAACATATACATTCAATGGGCAATCAAAACGTCGAGACGTGTCAATAACCAGTGAAGAACGCAAAATAGCGGGATCTATGCGAGCTGCAATCAAGAAAAAACTTGCAAAGATACACAACACTTCCGAGGGAAGTATCACCAACGTGCAATTCTCGGACTAATCACGAGCTGTTATGTTACAAAAGGACTCCCCATTTGGAGTCCTTCTCTTTTTCTAAATAATAAAATAACTCATCATCTTTAACTAATTAATACCTAATGCTAAACTATACTCAATGAACAAAGTAATCGTAGACAAAGACCTAATAGAAAAGTTTCTAACACGTGGTGTAGATAAAATATATCCAGATATTGAACTACTTAGAAATAAATTACTAAGTGGTGAAAGAATAACCGCTTATCAAGGTTTCGACCCAACAGGGCCATATCTACACGTAGGACATGCTATGGGAATAAGAGCAATGAGAATACTTCAAATGTTAGGGCATGAAGTAATATTTTTAGTAGGAGACTATACAGCTAAAGTGGGGGATCCAGATAAAGACACAGGGAGAAAATTACTCACTGATTTAGACATTGAATCTAATATGAGAGGTTGGAAAGAACAAGCAGCTCAACTAATAGACTTTGACGGAGAAAACCCAGTTTTATTTAAACGTAATTATGAATGGTTATCAAAACTTAATTTAGAAAAATTAATAGAGTTAATGTCTACCACAACAGTACAGCAAATGATCGAAAGAGACATGTTTGCAAGAAGATTAAAACAAAATGATTCTATAGGACTCCACGAATTTATATATCCACTAATGCAAGGATATGACTCAGTTGCAATGAAAGTAAATTTAGAAATAGGTGGTACTGATCAAACATTTAATATGTTAATGGGAAGAAATTTAGTTAAAAAATACTTAGGAAAAGAAAAATTTATTAGAACAAACGAAATGATGGATGCACCAGATGGTATAACAATGAGTAAAACCAAAGGTAATGGTATTAATCTCAGTGACAGTGCGGAAGACATGTATGGAAAAGCAATGTCTTACAGAGATGAGCTAATAACAAAAGGATTAAGACTACTTACAGAAGTATCTGCAGAAGATATTTGGAATATAGATGAACAAATGGGAAAAGGCGATAACCCAATGCAATTTAAAAAACTAATGGCATATGAAATAGTTAAAACAATAAAAGGTAAAAATGAAGCAAGTAAAGCACAAGAATACTTTGAGAGAACAGTCCAGAATAAGGAAATAAGTAACAACATTGCAGAAAAAGTAAAAGCTACAGGAGAAACAACTCTATTGGATTTCTTTAAAAAAGCAGATCCAAAGCAATCAAGTAGTAGTATTAAAAGACTAATAGAACAAGGTGGAGTAGAGGTAGAGGGAAAAAAGATAACAGACCCTTTTGAAAAAATAGACTTAAAAAAAGGTAACTTAGTAAAGTTTGGTAAAAGAAAGTATTTTGAAATAGCATGAAAGACAAGATTAAAATAGTTAAAAAGAAAATAAGAAGAGCATTTAAAAGAGAAAATATTGTTAAAGCAGTAGTTATTATAAGTGGATTACTCTTAGTATTAACCTCTATATTACCTTATATAATCTAAGTAATATAACCAAAGTGCTATAATTTCCTAAATATTATACAAGCTAGTAATTCCTAGCTAAATAACTCAAAGGAGAACCGAACCTCATGTGGAATATTCTGATAGAGGAAATAGTGCAAATCACCCTAAGTGTGCTTGCCATATTGCTAGCAGTAGGCTCGCTAATACTAGGATATATGCAAGTAAGAAACAACAATGCATATAATTTTTTTAAGAAGAACCTCACTTCTAAAAAAACTATTTATATCCTGGATGCTACTGTGTCCTTAACCAAAAAGGAAATAACTCTGTGGGTACACATACAAGGTAACCAGTGGGCTACCAAGTTTATCCTTCCAATAAGTATTAAAGAGCTTAGTAATAACCTAATACTTTATCAAGCTGGGGGACCTGAAGAGTTAGTTACAATAGGGGATGTGGAAAAAGATAAACCATATTACGAAACAATTTGGAAAAAACCACTGAAATAAAAAAAAACAACCTAATACCGATTCCCCGGATCAAGAGATCTGGGGAAATCTTTTTTTAATATATCTGATAAAATCTTGATATGTATAATATTGATTCCCCCGTGAGTGTAATTCCAAAAATAGGACCAAAATATAAAGAACTATTAACTAAACTAGAAATATTCACAGTTAAAGACCTTTTGTATCATTTTCCATTTAGATATGATGATTTCTCAAAAGTTAAAGTAATTAATGAATTAGTAGAAGGAGAAGAAGTTACTATAGAAGGAACCCTAGAATCTTTAGCAAATATATTTACCAAGAATGGTAAGAGATTAACCAAAGCAACCATATCAGACTTTACAGGCAAACTAGATATAATGTGGTTTAACCAACACTACCTAAAAACAATGCTCACAAAAGGAGAAACCTATTACTTTAGTGGTAGGGTAGATAGATTTAATAATAAGCTAAGCCTTATAGCGCCTAGTTTTGAATTAAAAAATGAAAACAGTAACAATGTTAACACTGGAAGACTCGTACCAGTATATCCAGAAACAGCTGGTGTAAGTTCTAAATATTTAAGAACTAAGATTAACGACCTCTTATCAAAAGAAACAAACCTAAAGGAATTTATACCTCAAAATATCTTGGAAAAAGAAAATATGCAGAGTATTAACTGGGCTATTAAACAAATGCATTTCCCCGATAGTACTTTTGAAGCATCATTAGCAAAAGATAGATTCGCATTTGAGGAGCTCTTTTTAGAACTACTAAAAGTAGAAGATAGAAAAAACAAATGGGACACTAAACTACAAGGAATAAAAATGGAAGTTAAAAAAGGTATTATAGAAAAATTCCTAAAAACCCTACCATTTGAATTAACAGTAGAACAATTAAAATCGATAGAAGATATCCAGCAAGATATAAATAAAGACCAACCAATGAACAGACTAATAGAAGGGGATGTAGGTACCGGAAAAACAATTATAGCTATTGTGGCTGCTTACATTGTTAAACTAAGTGGGTATAAAACACTATACATGGCACCAACAGAAATACTAGCTAAACAACATTACGCAACATTCACAAGGTTTTTACCAAATTTAAATATTAAAATGCTAACCGGTTCTATAAAAGATAAAGATTTAGAAACAGCAGACATAATTATAGGCACACATGCACTCATATTCACAAAACAAGAAATAGAGAATATAGGGCTTATTGTAATAGATGAACAACATAGGTTTGGAGTAGAACAAAGGGGAAAACTGCTTGATATGGGTAAAAACCTTAAACATTCACCCCACTTCTTATCTATGACAGCTACTCCCATACCAAGAACCCTAGCCTTAACTTTTTATGGAGATTTGGATATATCTATACTAAAAGAACACCCAAACAAAGAGAGAAAAATAGGAACAAAGGTAATACCTGAAAATAAAAGAACAGAAATGTATGAATGGATAAAAGAAAAAAATGAACAAACATTTATAGTATGCCCTTTAATAGAAGAATCAGAATCAATACCTTTAGAAAATGTAAAAGCGGCTGAAAGCGAATTTTACAGCCTTAAAACAGGAATATTCAAAGGCATATCTGTAGGATTACTACATGGAAGAATGAAACCAAAAGAAAAAGAAGAAATAATTACTCAATTTAGAAACAAAGAAATACAAATATTAGTATCAACACCAGTAATAGAAGTTGGAATAGATGTGCCAGATGCTAGTGTAATTGTTATAGAAAGTGCAGAACGTTATGGACTAGCTAGTTTACACCAATTAAGAGGTAGAGTAGGAAGAGGAGATAAAGAAGGATTTTGCTTTTTATCAATGAGTAATAATAGTAAAACCTCCTACGAGAGGTTAAAAAATGTAGAAAGAATAAACAACGGATTGGAGTTAGCCGAAATAGATATGAAAACTAGAGGATCTGGGGATATATTTGGAACAATGCAACACGGTACTAAAAAATTCAAAATAGCATCCCTTAGTGATTTAGAAATATTGGAAAAAGCTAAAAATTGGGCTAAAAACACATACCCATATATGGAACAATATCCATTATTAAAAGAACAGCTAACAATAATAAGTACCGACTTTATAAAGAATAACTGATACAGCAATGTTATAATACGCATATGTTACGTGTAACCACAGGAAAAGCTAAAAATAAAAAGCTAAACATACCTAATATAGAAGGATATAGAGGGGTACAAGAAGTTGCCAAACAAGCTATATTTGGAATATTAGGAGACACTATAGAAAATAAATACTGTTTGGACTTATTTGCAGGTAGTGGAAATATTGGTATAGAAGCATTAAGTAGAGGAGCAGCGAAGTGTGATTTTGTAGATGAACACCCCCAAGCAGTAAGAGTGATTGAGGAAAATATCAAAAATTGTAGATTTGAAGAACAAACCCAAGTCACAAGAAGCAATGCTGTAAAATTTGCAGCAAATACAGGAAATATCTATGACATTATCTTCCTAGATCCTTTTTATGAAGATACAAACCATGTTTTTTTAATGAAAAACCTAGAAGATATACTTACACCAGAAGGAAAAATAGTATTTTTCCACGGCGAACAATTAGATATAAATAGAGTAATAAAAGATACAAAGCTTAAGGTAGTAGATACAAGAAAATTTGGTAAGAGCTATTTCACAATACTAGAGAAATAACAGACAATTCTCATAAACATATAATATATACAAAACCTCTATTTATAGTGGTATAATCCCAAATACGGAATGATATGTTCCGATAAAAATCCCAAGCTAGGAGAATAGTAAATATGACAGTTCAAATTATTGCACAGCAAAGAAACGCAAATCTTGTTCTGAGAACTGGAAGGGTATGTGGGTTTGTACTACAAGAACAGGGTCCTAATGTAATACCGCCACTGAAAACATACCACTCTTCGTTATTCCCCGTGTCAGAAGCAGATCTGCACGCCAAGTCGGCACTAATGATCGCGGTAAGCAAAGCAGGGGGAGACGTTGAAACTTTCCAGAAACAACTCAAGGCATGGCTTGAAGCACAGACTGCAGCACAAGCCAAAACTCGAGCCGGGAAAAAGCAACAAAAAGAAGTAAAAAGCCAGGCCAGCGCATTGGCAAAAAAGCACGTAAGACCAGATTAAACAACTCGATCTCGTAATAAAAAGGGTACTCTAAACAGTATCCTTTCTTTTTTCTATAACAAACACACCAATTATTGACAAATTCCACTATCCCAAGTAAACTGCCAAATGAAATTAGTTATTGTGACAACATTAATAGCCTATTTCATAGTGGTAATAAATTTGTTAGACTAACAATATATGGCAGTACCAAAAAGAAGACATTCAAAAGCAAGATCTGGAAGACAAAACTTCCTTAGAAATAAACGAACTGCATTGCAGGGAGTAAAAACTAAAACAGGAATTAAAAGACCTCATGTAGAGGAAGATATAAAGATTTAATTGCCCAATGAAATCAAACACAGATCCTAGACATAATGCACGTAAAATAGCCTTAACAACACTCTTTTGTTGGATGTTTAATGAACCTGAGCTAAATTCCTGTATCACAATGTCTAAAGAACTCCTTGAAGAAGAACATATAGATGACGAATTAACAAAAACAATAATCACCACTGTACAAAATAACGTAAGTAAAATAGACGAAGTAATAGTAGAGAGTGCTCCAGAATGGCCTATTGATAAAATATCTAAAATAGACCTAATAATATTAAGAATAGCTACAGCAGAACTACTATTTAATATAAAAACACCTACAAAAGTGGCAATTGATGAAGCGGTAGAATTAGCAAAAGACTTTGGAAATGAAACATCTTCAAAATTTGTTAATGGAGTACTTGGAAGTGTAGTAGATAAATACCTACCACACGAAGCTCACCATATAAAAAAGGATGTAGAAGTAGAAAAAGTAGCAGAAATAACCGAAGAAACCTTGACAGAAACACAAGACAACGATAAAAAGGAACAAGTAGAAACTTTAAAGAATGATTAAACTATGGACGAATATTTGAAAAAAATAAGAAAATTAATATCAGACAAAACAGGAATAGAACCTGAAGAAATAACAGATGAATCCTATTTCGAGGAAGATTTAAATATGGGTCAAATGGAACTTGTAGAGTTATTAACTGACTTGGAAGAAATCTATCAAGTGGAAGATCTATTAGAAGAGAAAGAAAATCTTGAAACTGTACAAGACGTCGTAGACTTATTAGTAGAGAAAGTAGATTAATTGTCATGGGATTTGAATTAAGTAAGTTAGAAGAGATATTAAAAGCTAAATTAAACAACGAAGTATTATTTAAAACTTCATTTACACATCGATCCTATCTAAACGAACATTCTGAATACAAAAACCCCTCTAATGAAAGATTAGAATTCTTAGGGGATGCTGTATTACAACTACTATCCTCAGAGTACTTATATCAAAAATACCCACAAAACCCTGAAGGTGACTTAACAAACTACAGATCTTCAATAGTGTGTACACAATCTATTAGTTCAGAAGCTAAAAGACTAGGATATGGTCAATTACTACTACTATCCAATGGTGAAGAAGCTACTGGAGGAAGAGATAGAGAATATATACTAGCAAACACCTTTGAGGCAGTACTTGGCGCCTTATTTTTAGACCAAGGATTAGATTTTTGTAGAGAATTTGCTACTAGAGAACTATTTTATAAAGTAGAAAACATAGTAACAAACAAATTATATAAAGACGCTAAATCAAGGTTTCAAGAGGCAGCACAAGAGAAAATAGGTCTAACCCCTCAATATGAGGTAGAAAGTTCTTGGGGTCCAGATCACGAAAAAATGTTTAAAGTAGCCGTATACCTTAATAAAGAAAAATACGGAGAAGGAGAAGGAAAAAGCAAACAGAGAGCAGAGCAACAAGCTGCTGAAAATGCACTAAGTAAGATAAATTCGTAGACATTTTAAGAAACCTCTGTTAGAATCTAACCCGTTATGTCAATAAGTATAAGATTAGCAAAATTTGGAAAGAAACACGCACCAGCTTATAGAATAGTTGTTGCTAATACTAAATCTAAAAGAAATGGTAAAACTATTGACCAATTAGGTCATTATAACCCTTCTGAAAACCCTGTTAAATTTGAATACGATAAAGAAAAGTTTGCTGATTGGAAAAGCAAAGGTGCAAAAGTAACAGAAACTGTAGAACAACTAATAGCAGGAACATATGTACAAAAAGCACATGATCCTCACAAAAAATTAGAACAAACTCAAGAAACTAAGTAAGATGAAAGAATTTTTAGAATATATTGTTAAAAATATAGTTAAAACCCCAGAAGAAGTAGTTATAGAAGAAACTCAAAAAGATACAATATTTACATACAGTATTAAAGTTGCTACAAGCGATATGGGTATTGTAATTGGTAAAGAAGGCAGAACTATTAAAAGTATAAGAGAAATGGCAATAGCTAAAGCTATTAAAGAACAAAAAAGAGTAAATGTAGTATTAATAGAAGAAAATGCTCAGATTTAACATAATAACTCTATTTCCCCAACTTGTAGAAACGCATCTAAAAGAATTACCATTTAAAAAAGCTTTAGAAAAAGGTGCAATTGACGTTCAAATTACCAATCTAAGAGACTTTGCTATAGATAAACATGGAACAGTCGATGATAAACCCTATGGAGGTGGTACAGGCATGCTACTAAGGATAGAACCTATACATAAAGCATTAGATACAATAGAAAATAAAGAAAGAATCATATTACTATCTCCAAAAGGAGAGAGATTCACGCAAGAAAAAGCAAAAGAATTAGCTAAATGTGAAAATATAACATTTATAAGTGGTAGATATGAAGGTATAGATGCAAGAGTAGAAGACTATACTACAGATATAATATCTATAGGAGATTATGTACTATCAGGGGGTGAATTACCACTACTAGTAATAATGGAAAGTATCACTAGAATATTACCTGGAATTTTAGAAAAAGAAGATGCTGCAACTAAGGAATCATTCGAGGAAGGATACCTAGAATACCCCCAATATACCAGACCAGAAGAATATGATAATAAAAAAGTACCCGAAATACTTTTATCTGGTAATCATGCTGAAATAGAAAAATGGAAAAAAGAAAATTCACAAAAAATTTAACTGAATAAAAAGATACTTGGTGCCCCAATAAGATATAAATATATTGGAAACACCAAGTAAAAGCATAAAGAGATTTATTATGCTGTAGGAGTCCCGAGCTCCTTTTCTTCCAGTGCAATTACCTTCTCGATAAGGCCATGTTCTTGCAAAAACTTACGAGCCTTACCCTCATGAGTATCTTGGTAAGTATAGTGATCGGGGGAACTAGACCCCCACTTACCATCAGAACGAAAGTAGTGACCATGTTCATTTTTAATACGCCAATAGCCCTTTTCCTTAATTAAAGACACGTGCATTTTCTTTACCTCTTCAATAGTGGAATAATTTGCTAAAGTATTGTAACACAATACTAAAAACACTTACTATAAAAGTGTTTTACTGAGCACTAGGTATAGTTTGTTCCTGATTAACGTCTACATTTTCTGGTTGTGTTTCTTCAATGGTATCTATAATAGTTATCTCATTTGGGTTGTAGTACTTTAAACCTTGTATTTTAGATACAAAATTCAAAAAACTCTGTGATGTAACATCAAGATCAATAGGGTCATCAGTAACAGCAGATGAATTAACAAACAAATAAGGGGAACGTAATACCAAATTAATGTTCAAAGATGTAGTATCCTTAGAACCTACAGTATATCTATAAGTAGATACATCTATAAGTCTAGAAGCATTTTCAACTAACTTTAAAAAGTTAACTAATTGATCGTAAGTACCCATAACACCAAGAGATATATCTACAGAAGGGTAACCTAGGGAACCACTACCAGCTTGAGATAGGGAATAACTCAACCGGGACACCTCTAAATTGGATTCTTTAGCGATATGATCTACCTGACTTAATAATTCAGGAACCATTTCTTCAGACACTAAAACATTGTTTATTAAAGTAGAATTTTCATCAACAATTTTCTTAAAATCTACTAACCGTTCTAAATTAGATAATTTTTTAGATAAGGTATTATTCAATGTTTGCTTTTGAGCTAATTCTGTCTTTAAATCTGGAAGAGACGTAAAAGAAGGTATTATTACAGTTAATATAAGAAGTAGTGAAACAGAAAAGCTAACAATTGGTACAATAAAATTAAGAGCAAATGCTTTAGCCTTAGTAACATCTAAATTAAAAGGCATTTTAAAACCCTCTTTAATAGCTAAAGGATCTTCAGTAGAACTTTTAGAATCATCAACATAACTATTAGTTCCATAACCTTTAGAAGAAAATCCCACCTTCTTTGTTCCTTTTGAAAGAGAAGACTCAACAGCAGGATACACAGAATTACTTTGTACACTACGCTTGGGCATAGAACCAAAATTAGAAGGTTTTACAGTATTTGGAGTAGAAAAAGTACTAACAGAATCAGCTGTACTTTTATCAGAGACACTTAAATCTATATCAGGGGTATCTTCTATAACAGGCATAGAAGCCGGAGAAGGAGACGTATTATCAACAGGAGTACTATTAGTATCTATAGGTTTTTCATCTAAATTATCTAATAAGTTTGATCCAATCATAGTACCTCCTTTAATTTTTGAGCACTAAACTCTAAGGTAATAGAAAAATTAACACCACCACCTTTGTTTTCTAAATTAACAGAATTCAAAGTTACTTCTCCAAATAAATCTTTAAGAAGAGGGGAACCATTTGCAAAAGATTTATCTAGTAGAGTATTTGTAAATTCAGCTACCAATATATAAGTATCTGCTTTACCAGTTATATTAAGTTTATTATTCTCCCTCAAGTTTAAATCAATAATATTAACTCCTCCAGGTTTTCTAGCGTTTAATTCATCCATTAATTTTGAATAATAGGATCTATCCTTAAAAATAGATGCTAAAACTTTATGTTTCTTATCTAAGTTACGAGCAATTATTTCAATACTAGATAAGGACTTAATATTAGATCTTAAACTAGTTATAGAGGCATCTAATGTTCTTACCTGTCTTTTTATACCTGTAGTACTAACAAGCAAGTAAATAGAGACGATAGAGACGATACCTAACAAAACAAAAGAGATAATAGTACTAAGATTTAGTACCTTTACTTCGGTTTGTTTTTCTATTTCCTGTTTTGGAATTAAATTAATGCTTTGAGACATATTTTATAAACCTTTCATTGCCAATCCTATGGCAGTTGTATACAAATTAGCATTATCTATTAAAACACTTTTTCTATTTTCTAAATTAGGTGCGAAACTTAGTCCTTTTAAAGGATCCCCAACCATAACTTCAATATCTAAACTATTCACCAGGTACATTAAAAATTCTGGCATCATAACAGTACCCCCAGTAATAACAGCTTTTTTTATAGATACTCCAGCGTTTTCTTTAGAGAAAAATAATACAGCTCTTTTAGTTTCCATAACAATGGTATCAATTATTGGTTTTATTACTTCATATATTTTTCCATCAAAATGAGTTTGATCTAAACCATAGGTCTTTTTATATTCTTCTGCTTGCATATACTCTAAATTTAAATTCTGTTGAATAGATCTTGTAATTAAATCACCACCTACAGGTATAGTACGTGTAAAGTAAACAACTCCTTTGTAAACAACAATGACAATAGAGCTAGTAAAACCAATATCTAAAATTATAGAACCAGAACTATCGTCATTTCCCATAATAGCGCGAGCTATTGCTAAAGTTTCTGGTTCTATTGCTCTGGGAATTAAATTAGCACTTCTAATAACATCAACGTATTCTTTTAGTTTATCTATTTTAGCAGCTACTAATTGCACATTCATTTTTGAAGGATCCGTAGATATATCTAATTTCTGATAAGAAACATTAACCTGATCTAATGGTAGGGGTATATATTGTTCGGATTCAAAACTAATAGTATTTTTAAGGTCAGCGTCATTCATTTTAGGTAAAGTTATAACTCGCATAAAAACATTAGAATCAGTTATACCTAAAATAACATCGGGAGTAGAAAAACCAAACTCAGAGAAAAAATTTTTAATAGCACTCATGTATATATCCCTTTTAGAACCTATTTTACTTCTACTAAGTTGAGGGTTCTCAAAGTGACCAAAATTCAATATTGTATAAGAGCCTTTTTTCTCTTCTAATTCAACAGCTCTAAAACTATGTTCACCTAAATCTAATCCTATTAAGGGCATGTTTTTATGTTACCTTAATAAAATTACTTAGACAATGAGGTATCTTCCGACTTTTGGTATATAACATAATCAAAATCTTGAGAAACAATAGAGGATCGTTTAGTTACAGATAGACGTTTATAAGAATCTAAAAATCTACCATTAGATACTATTGAAAAACCTTGAATAGGAAGTAACGAAGCAGGGTTGGGGATTACATTTAAAGAAGCATCTTCATAAAGGGACTTTATTCTTAAAAGAGTAGGAGTACTTTCAGTAGTAATCCTAAAACAATTAGAATAAGTATAGTTTGGAGTAGCTACCTCAAAATTACTAGGGTAAGAGGAAGCTACTGCATTATAAGCATAATTAGAAACTTTATAATTACCACCTTGATCGTATATATACATAGCTGTAATAGAAGATTTTTCGTTCCAACATATATCTAGATAACTACTACTAGGATAACCATCTAAATTAACCTCAACAACATTATCTTTAAAGCATTTAAACTTATAAGTATCGGTAGAATTACCTAATATGCTAACATTAGCGTACGCTTCAGATCCATCTTCAAAAGATATATAACAATTTTGCAGACAATTATTATTGTTAACATACCCAGTTAACTCTTCATCTGTTTTGTACAATAAACGTTCAGCTAAAGATTCTGCTATATACATAGCTTTAGAGGAGTTGTCAGAGTTAGTAAATACACGAAGTGATTTAAAAAACCTGGAAGAAATAACAACACTAGCGGATAGTACTATAGTCATTAGTACTATAGCTATAACTAATACTTGACCTTTCTGATTCATTAATAAGTTCCTCTTAATACTATAGTGTCTTCAACTTTAATGTTAGTGTTTAAAGTTGAAAGGACAGATACATTAGCCTTTTGAAAAATTAAAGAAATACCTAAAATATCAGGACCTGTACCAAGTAAGGTAAAACACTTTGTGGTACATTGAATTTCTACACCTTCGTTTCCTACTGAAGAGGTCATCGGCACGGCTGGAGAAGTAGAACCAAGAATAATAGATTGACGATACAATATTCCACTATCTAAATAGTATTTAACTTCATTACCATCTCTAGATAAAAATTGAAGTGTATTGCCATCAGAGGCACCCACAGTTGGAGTTACTACAGAGGTAGCATTACGCAATTCTTTAGTTATTTTTAAAGATACAAAATTAGCTTGTTGCTCTAATTCATTTATTACCTGAGTCTTACTATAGTTTTTAGTTACGGATAACAATATATCAGTAGTAACCCCTACAGAAATACCAAGTAATGCTACTACTAACAATAACTCTATTAGAGTAAATCCTTTATTATTAATGCTAAGTGTATAGTTTCCTAAAATATTTTTAAGTATCATCTTTGTTGCCAATTAGTTAAATCTGTACGTAAGGTAGTATTTTTTAAAGCACTTCCTTCTTTCCACTGAGCTACAACAGTTACTTGAATAACCTCTCCATCTTGAACAATATAAAAACCTCTAGAAACGTCATCTAAAGCCATAGAGGATACAGCTGGGGTAGGACCTGAGGTATTTATAACACTAGAATCTAAATCCATATTGCAAGTGGGAGTTTTAGGATCAGTATTTGAAACACAACTACTTATAGTTGCTACAAAGTCATCCCACGTATTCCTATCTCTATATGCTCTAATTAATTCCATTTCACGATTTGCAACCTTAGAAGCTTCTAAAAGTAGTTTACTCTTTAAAGAAGATCTAAGTGCAAAAATAGATAACGAAACTAATGAAGTTATAACCATGGTGGCAATACCAAGAGCAGCTATAACCTCTATAAGACCCATTCCTTTATTGTTTTTTAAAATATTATTTAATCGCATGACAAGGTTTCTTCATTCCAAACACCAGTAGATATTAAACCAGCATCATTAATTTTTACACATAAAATACTTCTAGTATCTTCAACAGCTATATAAGTATCTCCAGAAACACTTCCATCAACAAAATCAAAAAAAGTACAATAATCATCTAATGGCGTTACACCGTTTGGTAATGTAAATTTTTTTGTATTATCATGAAGAGTAGAACAAGTAACTCCAGTACTATCTGTAACAAAATAGTAATAATCAGATGAATTATTAACAAAAGAAATACCCCAATATAAAGGAAGAGATAGCGTAACACCAGCAGGTAAAGAATCTGTTAATGCATTATTTTGTATAGTACGTAAATCGCTTTTAACCTGTTCAATGGCTTGTTTAATATTTTGATCCTTCATATATGAAGTAAAAGATGGAATAAGAGCGCCAGTTAATATAGTCATAATGGATATAACTATTAATAACTCTATCATTGTGAAAGCATTTTTGGGCAGATACATACTTATTTAATGTTAGCACAAATAAGGGGAACACTAATATTAATTATCAGAAATCAAGTTTAAATTATTTCCAACTTCATAAGTATTTTGTTGATTACCATTATCGTTTGCCATAAGATCTGAAAAATATTCAAGCCTTGCAGTTATTTCATAAGAATTTCCATTATTTATATAGTAGTAATAATTATCACTCGTATTTAAAGGATCTATAGGTAATACTGAAATATATTTAGATAGGGAAGAGGGTATCCAATTTATATTAGTACTTTTATATAAAACATTTGGTACCCCAGGATAACTGTTATTATCAAGCATATATTCATTAATAGATCTTTCTATTTCAGAAATATCTAATAACCTTTTGTTGTCCCTAGATTTTTTTTTGCTTTCACCAGGATTAACATTTAATAAAAGGACAGATGATATTAAAAGAAGAGCAGATATAGAAACAACAAGTTCAACTAAAGTGAATGCTTTATTACTATTATAATGGATTTTGAACTTCATAACAGCCTACCTCGGTATATTGTGAATCTGTACAAGGACTCAAATTAGCATTATCTGATAATTCCATAGGAGCTGTTAAGTAATAAATACCTCCTGTGTCAGATCGATACATATAATCTAATGTTCCTGTTTTAGGATCTGTAGGTACTTGATTAATATAGCTATCACCACTAGTACCCTTCAATATTGTAGAAATACTATCAGTGCCATTTATAGTTACCCAACCACTTGTAGTAGGATAAATTCTATTGTCTACAAAATATAATTCCAAGGAAGTTTGTATCTTTTTTAAATCAGCAATCCTTTGAGAATCTCTAGTTTTTTTTCTAACATCATCAATATTTATTACACGTAACATTATCCCCGCAAGGATACCTATTATCATTACTACTATTAATATTTCTATTAAGGTGAAACCTTTATTAGTAGAATTGTTAGTGATTTTTTTAATATTTGAAATAAATTTCTTTAACATATTAGGGACATCCATAAGGAGCACAATTTGTTACTGTTTGACCGGTGCCACAACGAGATACTTGAGAAGAAACAGAATCATACACAAAATATACTTCAGAATTTTCTGCCGTAACATTACAAAGGTAAAAAGTATCACCAGCCCCATTTACTGTATAAACAAGATCCGCAGGCTTTAATTCTTCGTTTATAAAGGATACAGTACCATTAGCCATGTCAGTAGCACTTGGGTAGAAACCATTGGCAGAATAATAGGATTCAATACCCTCAATAAATTTATTCATAGTAGATTGAGTAACCGCATCAGTTGCAATAGCACGTTGTCTTTGAGGATCAATAACACCAATAACAACACCAGCTAGTATACCTATTATAGATATAACTATGAGAAGTTCTATTAAGGTAAATCCTTTTTTATTTAAAAATTGTGTATTCATAATTGTTCTATACAGCTACTTGGATCAGAGACAGCAGTATCTGCAGGGCAAACTAATATTACTCCACGAGTATTATCATATTTAAATACCGTATCTGTTAAACCAAATGATTTAGCATAGAGTATAAACTGAGTAGCATCAGAACCTACAACAGTAGGATCATTTCTTTCGTAGTGAAAAGTACAATCTGTAGTACCTGTTCCAGACCAACCATCTGTACCACAAGTAGAAGGCAATGTATTACCTTCAACATTAAAATCACAATTTAAAGGATCGGTAGGAGAACTACAAGTTTCAGTTTTAATATTTTTTAAGCCCGCTATAAATTGTTGTGGAGTAGGGGCTTGACCATAAGCAGATACATAACCTTCTGTAGATAAAGCAGCTTTACCAAGGGTAGCTTTTATACTAGCGTCCCGAGCTCGATCTTGTTGTTTTTTGGGGTCAATAACAGAAATTGCAATACCTGCAAGAATACCAATGATAACAATAACAATTAACAACTCAATTAAGGTGAAACCTTTAGATTTTTTAAGAGCAGTTAAAACCATATATAAATTATGGCAAACAATACGAGAGATAGCAATAAAGAGAGGAGAGTTTAATACTAATTTTCTAACACACAAACACTTGATAAATCAGTTGCATCTGCAACAGCGTAATCACACAAGTATAAACCCGATGAAGAGTCAAATACATAAACTTCAGAAGGATCCGCACTATTTAATTTAAACTTTTTTCCAAACACCCTAAATAAACCATCATCTAATGCACCAGTAGCTATAATACCAAAGTAGCAATCGTTAGAACCATCCCCATAAGATAATCCAGCTACACTTCCCGAAGTACATGTAGAAGGTAATTTTGTACCAGCTACCGTATACGCGCAATCTAATGTAGCAGGAGTTTCACATTCAGAAGATAAAGGACTAATATTATTTAATTCTATTGCTAAGGCAGTTTCATCTGGTAGAGTACCTAATCCTGACTTAGCTGCGTTTATTGCAAATGCAACTTTAGTAATACTAGATTTTATACCCGCATTTCTAGATCTATTTTGCTGTTTTACAGGATCGATAACGGCTATAAGTACACCGGCTAAGATACCTACAATGACAATAACAATTAATAATTCAATTAACGTAAAACCTTTTGTGTTTAATTGTTTGTTTAGGAATTTATTTATCATCATATACAATGTTAGTTAAAATCCTGCTCAGTGTAAATAGCCGCATCAAAAATGGAAGGAAAATAAGGTTTAGATTTGTACACGGTTACCTTCTTTGTCGTTGTTATTTTACCTTCTACAAAAAGTTTACCTATAGAAGTTATTTTGTAACCTTGAACAGGTATCGTAGCAGAAGAACTTACAGATACATTTGTATCATTATATAAAGCCCTTAATCTCAAACCGTAATCTCCAGTAGCAATGTTTACTGTTTTACAGCCCCCAGGGTATGTTCCACTACTAGAAGCAACCTCACCGTTACTTACATCTAGATCATTATTATTAGAAGGAGTAATAACACCTTTTTCTTTAATACCAGAGATATTATATATAAGATAGGAGATTGCTGTGTTATTATTTTCCCAACAAAAAGTCACATTATTATTAAAATTACTATCTTTAAAGGTGACTTCTTTAATATAACCTGTACCCAAATTAAAATCATAGCTACTACCATCTGTAGAATTATTAGTAAATTCAGTTACTGTGACATCTGCTTTAGTGGTTACACCAGATACTTCGTCAGTAAATTCTAATACCTCTGGGTTCTCAGCACCCACATAAGTACCAAGTGTTGCAAAATCCATAACTAAAAATCTTTCGGCACCTGCTTCAGCAGCACCTAAAGCTTTATTAGAAGAATCCGATCTAGATGTTCTAGATAAAGAAGATAAGGTACGAGAAGCAATAGTTACACCCACCGCCATAGCAAGAGTCATACTAACAATAACAAATAATATAACTTGTCCTTTTTGGTTTGATATTCTATTAAGTGTTTTTTTAATATTAGTTTGCATCATAAATCCATTGTACGTCATAAGTTGCTAAACCTGTTTTAATTGTATCTTCTAATTCAGATAGCAATGCTAATGATTTTTGATTAAATTTAATAATATGCGCGGGGTATATATCATTATTTTCTAGTAAGTCTCTATTAAAAGAGATTAAACCTCTACCCATAACAAAACCATCTATAATTACAGGGATATCCCCGGAAGCACTACCATTAGAAGGGAATACCACCGATCCCAAAGATATAATACCCGCAGTTATATTCGCAGGGGTAGTAGTAGTGAAGTTGCTACCAACAGTATAGTTGGATACACCAACAGAAGAACTTACAGTTACGTCACCACTAACTACAAATAATACCAATCCATTTGAAGAAGTAACGTTACCAGAAATTACTAAATCGCCATCTACATATACTACAGAGGTATTGTTACTAGATCCCAAGTTATAGTTACCTGAGATATTTAAGTTACCACTCTTATATACTTTGTTAGCCTCGATACCTGCTAAGTTAGATATAGAGGGGAGGGAAGAGGTATCGGGGAAAGTAAAGTTTCTAAACCATACATCGTAAGATTTACCAGAATCAACAGAGGCTCCATTTAAATTCTTAGCAAAACCACTATTACTTCCTGTATAAATATCGTCAGTATTATCGGCATTTATATCGCCAGCAGTTCTAAAAAACCCACCCACATTAGTTTCAACTAGAGTAGTAGGAGCAAAGCCACCTCCAACACTAGCAGCAGAACAACTTACAGCAATATTAGCGTTTTTAGCATAGATATCTCCATCAAATACTGTTTCCCAAGAATCTTTTTTCTCTTCTCCAAGGCTTATGGTTATATTTTTATTACCACCAACAGGGGTACCCGTAAAATAAATGGGCTGCATAGTACTTTGTTCTGCATTATTTATACAGTAAAACCCGTATTTTTCACAGGATTGGACATTTACAGGAGAGGCAGACAAAGTAATAGGAACATGTGATTCAGGTATGCTACCAAAAGTTACTCTTCCGGAACTATCGGAAACGGCACTTCGCGTAGTAACTCCATCTGCAGCTGTATAGGTTACATTTACATTAGGAAAAGGAGAGTTAGCACCACTACATACAGAAGCATAATCTATATTCCCATTAGAGTCTGGAAGTACAAGAGGAGTTTTTTTAACATCAATTATCAAGTTGTAAGTAGGAGTAACTTGAAATATATGAGGAGTGGACAACGCAGAATTATAGCCACAAGAATCCGCAGCAACGGCATATGCCGCATAGTAATAACCTCTATATGTATCATTTGGGACAGACCAACTTAAAGTAGTTGAACAGGAACTACCGGAACAAACGCTAGAAGAAGAAGAGGGCATGGTTGTCATAGAAGTAGTACCGGTGCCATAACCATTTATTCTATCTATTCTTAAACTTATCCAAGATAAATTACTATCAGGATCTGTGGCATTTGCAGTAAAAGAAATAGTACCTGGATAAGCTACGGCAGTAGATGTAGAAGAAATAGTAGTAGTAGGACCTGTAAATCCAGTATTACGGAAAGTATAGGATCCAGACCAAGGAGACCAAGCAGCCCCATTGTAAGCGGCTACTCTCCAAGAAACGTTAGAATTACAAGAACCCAAGGCATAAGTATAGTTAGAAACTGCAGGAGATACGGTAGTAGTAGAGCCATTAGTAATTTGAACGGAATAATAGTTAGCAGCATTGTTACAATCAGTACCCCAAGCAACATCATTCCAATCTAATACGGTGGAACTAGCCTTAGTAAAAGAAAAAGTATTAGTAGGAGAAACTAAAACAGGTGTTCCAGGTGCGGTTACAGTACAACAAGAAGGATTACCACACATACCACATTGAGTACGAGCAGGACATCCAACATCACATTGAGAACCACAGGTAGCACTATACTGACCATCACAAATGGTAGCAGTACCGCCACATCTTACATCAGGATCTTGAAATTCAGTACATATATTTTTCGTAGGACAAGCTAATGGGTTGAACCAATCAGGTTTAAAAGTAGAACATCTACCAGTTTCCCACCAAGCAGGTTCACCACAACCACCTCCACTAGGATCGGGATCACCCCCATCAGAAACAACAGGACACTGACAAGTAGTATTATACTGACCGGCAGTACTTATATACCAACAATCAACTCCTTTATCGGCATGGCACTGAGTGTTATGACCAGCTATTACACCATAGTAAGTATTTCCACCAACTCTAAATTGACCACCATCCCCAGCAAAACAAGGCATACAAAGTTCTCTATTAACAGCAAAAATCTTATTAATAGATGGGGATAATACTAATATAACCAGGGATAAAAATATAGTTTTAATTTGAAATTTATTTAATAACATCACAATCATCTAAATATATACTAATCCAATTTAAGTTACCACCAATAAATTCATATTGAATTGGATCTTCAGCGTGATAATTATTTAAAACAGAAGACAATTTAGTAAAAGGTATTACTGTATATAGATCATCTTCAATCTTAAAATCTATATTATAAGTAGTCATATTAACACCCTTAATACTCTTATTAACACAAAAGGGAACAGTAGTACTACCTAAAGAATAGGTAGCCGTTTTAGACATAGAGGTATCTGTAAAAACAGAAACAGATTCACAGGTAGGGCTTATGCATTTATCAAAAAACCCCTTTGCAGAAGAAACCTTACGTTTCTCCAAACTATCAGGTTTTGCTATATTTCCAAATAGAGTTGAGGTATCCACAGGCAATTCTTCTTCTGAAGAAGCAGAAGTTTCTTGAGTTGTAACAACAGAAATTAAATCACGTGCAGGTTCTACAGTAGAAGGTTTAAAAAAAGAAGGAGTAAAAGGCAATAAATTAGGAAGATACATCATTACGTTAACCGGAATAAAAACTAATAACATGTAAAGTGAAAAGATAATATAAAGCAGTTTTCTTTTACTCATAATATTTAAATGTTAACAGAGTGCTTACAAACTATCAATTAGATTTAGTTGATAAAAAATTAGTTACTTCTTCAACTAACTTATCTGGTTGCACTTCAGCTTTTATTAAATAACCATCAGCACCAAGGTCAAATGCATTCTTTATTATATCTTCACTGTTTAAGTTAGTGAGCATAATAACTTTTCCTTTTTTCCAATTATCATATTCATTTAATTCTTTAAGGATTTCTAATCCATCTTTTTTAGGTAACATAATATCTAACAATAGTAAGTTCCATTTAGTATCTAATATACAATCAAAACCAACTTCACCCTCAGAGGCAGTTACTATATTAAAACCGGCATCAGTTAACACCTGTTTATATAAAGCAAGAATTGCTGGTTCATCTTCAATTATTAATATTGTGTTGTTTAATATATTTGTCATGCTTTAGTTATAACAGATTACAATCAGAAACTTCAATAGTTAATAATTATAAGCTATACCTTTTTATAAATTTTATATTTTTTCAAAAAGAAATCAGGATACCAAAGACTTTTTGATTGACGTAAATTAGGATCCCCCAAGTCTTGTTCATTATTCATGTATTTACAACCATGTCTTTGCATTATCTTTGCAGATTCATGTTCTAGTATTTGGTAAATTCCCACATATGAAGGGTCTACCTTTATAAAATGGCCAACATAATAATCATTCTTTAAGGGCTCATTAATAACATAACCAATCATTTTGCCCTGCAAATATAATCCAGCCGTAACAAAATTAAATTCTTTACTATGTTTTATAGCCCGAGACAAGGCAGTCTTTTCTACAATGTATTCATGCTCCTGCTTTTTTCTGTAATTAGCCCAATGCATAAATATGTCTTTCATTTCTTCTATTATTTTTTCATCAGTAAGATCTAATTCTTTTATTTCATAAGGTCCATGTATTTCTAAAAACTTCTTAATAAGTCTTTTATGCTTAAACATTTTATTACCTTTTAATAAAACCATTTTGTCTATAGAAACAACATAATCAAAGTTATCTCTATCCTCTTCTAAAACATATCCATTAGCTATTAATTCTTCATAAACATGTTTTATAGCTATTTCTGGAACAAAGTGAAGCACAGGTCTTATATTGTTTTCAATTGCATATGTTAGTAAGGTGTCTATTGTATTTAAAATATGATGTACACCAAAAAAAGTGAGTAAAGGAGTTCTATCACTTTCGTAACTAAAAGTTTTAATAACTAAATTACCATTAAGCTCTCCTATCTCGATATCGTCATTAACATTGTATGCCCATAAGCTTGAAAAATGTTGATCAGAATAGGGGGGAAAAGCACTCAAAAATTGCTCCAAATTGTGTTTATCAGTAATTTCCAATTTCTTAAATTTTAAATCAACCATAACTAATTATTGCTAAATAACTTTTAATACTATAAATTTATATTAATGTTCAAAAGTATTAAAAACTATTTGTCAGTAATAATTATAACCACACTTTTCATCTTTTTCTCCATTTGGTGGTATTACCTAAATTATATAGCTATAGATCCAACTGAATTACAAGCTGAATTATACTCAGCAACATACGGAATTATTGCTTTATTAGGGGGTATTGAAGGATTAATAATAGCTAAAAAATGGGGAGGGTTCAAAAGTACATTAGGTAAAGTTACTCTATTTTTATCTTTTGGATTGTTAGCGCAAGAATTTGGTCAGTTAGCTTATTCATATTATTCATTAGTATTAGGTGTAGAAATACCTTATCCATCTATAGGAGATTGGGGATATTATGGAACTATCCCTTTATACATATATGCAGTAATAATGTTAGCTAAAACTTTAAATATTAAATTTACTAAAGACTTATTCAAAAAAAATATTATTGCGTTAATATTACCAGTAGCACTTTTGTGGATATCCTATCAAATATTTTTAGCAGGATATGATTATAGTGAATTAAACTGGGAAGCTACTTTATTAGCAATAATGTATCCTCTAGGACAATCTATTTATTTAGCAATAGCACTTTTAATATATATTCTTGCAGGAAAAGCATTGGGAGGTAAATTAAGATCCAATGTATTAATAATATTAGCTGCATTTTGTGCCCAATACGTTGCTGATTTTGTGTTTTTATATACTAGTAACAGAAATACATGGTTAACTGCAGGTATAAATGAATATATGTATCTTTTTGCATATTACATAATGTCACTCTCTATAATAATGCTTAGTGTTAAATTTCAGAAAATAAGACAAAGCATAAATGGAAAATAAAGAAAACGTACTATTAGCTATAAATAAGATAATAGAAGAACAAGAAGCTATAATAGGTCCTCTAGCTAGAGAATTAGCAACTAATACCCCAGGAATAAAAATAACTAAAACAGGGATAGAAATAGATATAGATTACAAACAAGCTATAAATAACTTATCCAATACCTATAAAGATATATTTGGAGATATTGCAGTCCAAGTAACCAGAGATATATTAGTAAAATACAAAATAGATATATTGGCTAGAAAATAGTTAATTCTAAAAACCCCAATAAGTATTATAAATAGATAGCTAGAAGTATTATTAATAAATATTTTCTTTAGGATACTTAAGTCCTCGGGTCATTTTTAATATATCCGCATTTTTAGGTTTTAATACTGAGTTTAAGTAAGCTAATGGTTTCTGTGTATTAAATTCTTTACAAGAATATAAATCAATAGTTACATAACCTCTTTTAATAAATGTATGAACACTTATATGGGATTCTTCAATTATTAAAAATCCACTAAATCCTCCGGGATCTTTACCATTTAAAGCAATGCTACCATCAGATTTAATAACATGGGGTTCTATTAAAGCGTGCATACCTGCTAAGTCACATAAATCTAATAATATCTTTTTACAAAGATTTTCATCATTAAGAACTTCAAAAGGACATCCATAAGCATCATAAATTAAATGTTCACCAAATTGAACGGTATCTAAACTCATAAAATTTAAACCTCAAGAGTAATTAAACTCTTTAAACCTTTTAGTACAAAGCAATAAATTTTATTACTGCATAAATAAGTATACACAATAGAAATAAATTACAAAGACATTTTATCTTTTATAGCTAGGAATGTTCTAACTATTCTAGTATTATTTATATAATGCCCCAAACTATTGATATTAAAAAAATAACAGAACAGTTATACGTTAAAAATCTAGAATTATTAGATCAAAGAAAAAGAACAGAAAATCTTCTTTATAACGTTTCTGAAATAGTTATAACTATAGATAAAAGTTTTAAAATAACGTTTTTTAATAAGGCAACTCAAAAAATATTAGATATTAAGGATCCCGAAGATATATTAGGAAAAGATATTAATGACATCATAAAAGTGAAGCATGGTGATAAATACTTTGATACTAAAACATATTGTTTTGATTCATCTAAAATAGGACATAGAATTAAAAACTTAATTTTAGAAACACCTGGAGAAAAAGTTACTTACGTTAATTTATCAACATTTACAATTACATACGAATCATCAAAACACACAGAGTGTTTAATAACTATTACCGATATTACAGAAGAAAAAATGCTAGGAAAAATGAAAGATGAGTTTTTATCGTTAGCAGCACACGAGCTTAGAACTCCAATAACAATAATAAAAGGATATTTATGGCTACTACAACAAGAGAAAGCTGGGAAGTTAACAAAAGAACAAAGGGCATATATAGATACCGTTATGTCTAGTGCAGATAATATGCATAATTTAGTTAACGATATGTTAAATATTTCTAGAATAGAGCAAGGTAAAACACAGTTTAAAATTGAAAAACTAGATATTGCAAAAGAATTTGAAAGCAATGTAGAAGGACTACAAATAAAAGCTAAAGAAAAAAATATATATGTAGATATTAATAAAACACCAGGTATTGAGTACTTAGCATTTGCAGATAAAACAAAACTTATGGAAGTATTTTTAAATTTAGTAGGTAATTCTATTAAATTCACTAAACAAGGGGGCATTTCAATAGTACTAACTGAAGAGAATAATATGGTTAAAGTAGCTATTATGGATACAGGAATAGGTATTTCAGAAGAGGATCAATCAAAGTTATTTAGCAAGTTTGGAAGAATAGATAGCTCGTATCAAACAGTAGCAGAGATACAAGGTACAGGACTAGGTTTATATATTACAAAACAATACATAGAAAAAATGGGGGGAACTATTGGAATGAGTTCTGAAGGGGTAGGAAAGGGTAGTACTTTTTGGTTTACATTACCAAAACAGAATTTGAATAAAAGAAATACAAGTAATTAATACTAAAAATAATTTAAGGAGAAGAAGGCACTGTTTTGCAGTGCCTCTTTTATCAATCCGAAGTATCAAAATCAAACAAATAATTAGCTGCCGGTGGCGGATTTGGATAAGAAACTTTACAATAGAACCGAGCATTACCCAAACCGTAAGCAAATAAACAAAACAAATCACTATGAGGCAACGGATACGTAAAAGATATACCCATAGAAATAGGGGCCTCCCTTATGTCCGTTCGGGTTACATCTAAAAAGAAGGAAATACCCCGACTCTCCAACCCATGAGAGGTACTAAATAACTCCTCATACCACCCATAAGATACCCCGAGGTGTAGTAATGCATGCATCCCATATTCAGTGTTAGGATTCCATAACATCGAATCCATTCTCACTGCTGAATAATAAGGTGGCGGGGATCCCCACATAAAAGGGGCGATGCATATAACTAACATGGATAAAACCATGCACAAAAAAACTACGGGCAAAATCTTTTTAGATTCAATTTTAGTCACTTTACACACTCCGTTTTAGATTTTTGACTATACTACCACAATAACTATTCAAAATCAACGCTATAGGGTACAAATAGAACGTGGAACTAATTAAAAACAGCAACCTTATAGTATTTTATGAAGTTTTTTGATACAATCAGCCCATAGAATAGGAGACGAATGAAACAAAGAACAAAAATCCTTGGGATTTTGCTAATACCTTTGTTAATAATGCTATTACTAGCATCTTTTAATAAAAAAGGTTTGGCACAGACCCCTACAGAAACACCGAATTCGGTAGAAACAGCAATTCCGACCGAAACCATAATTCCAACACAAACAGTAATACCAACCGAAACAGCAACTCCAACTGAAATACCTTGGACAGATCCGAGAGATCCAAACGCGTGGAAATCATGGGATGTACTTCCCACTGTGTATCCACCAATGAAGGATCTATATAAAAAAGGTCTTTTAGAAGGAAACAATGGCTACGCCTTCAGTAAATTTGGAGACTGCCAAAGTGTAATAGAATACTTCTTGGCCGGATTTGATGCGGAATGGGGAACCCAGAAAATGGGAGCGTTCTCATATCTGAAGGAAACCATTAACTGGTATCAAGGGTCCTTCCAAAGAGCATCTATTGCAGTAGAAGGGGGATTGAACGTAGCAGGGGTACAAAATCAATTTCCCTGGCAAGGAAAACCAGCGGAATGCCTCTGGGAAGAGAATAGGGCCCAGTGCGAACTTAGGGTTTATAACCCAAGCATTGCTCTAATCTCATATGAAGAATTATGGGACGGAGATACTGGAAGGTACGAGTTGCATCTCGAAAATTTGGTAAAAACAGTACTGGCTGAAAATGTCGTGCCAGTATTAGCCACAACGGGTACCAATGAGCATGCCAACCTCATCATTGCAAAGATTGCAGTGAAATATAATCTACCTGTGTGGAACTTCTGGGCAGCCATCCAGGGCATTCCAAGTAATGGCATCAGCGAAGATGGATTCCATCTCACCATAGGTGAATTCTATAACTTTGAAGATGATAATAACCTGTTAAAGGGGTGGCCTCGGCGCAATTTAACAGCTCTTATGTCTTTAGAAGAGCTAAGACGCCAATTGAACTCTCAATAAAAGGGGAGACTACAAATGAATACATACAAACGGGGGCATTCTTACAAGGTGCCCCCAACTCATTTATATAAAAGATAATTGAAACAATGCTATTATTAAATCATGTCCTGGTTCTTCTTTAGTTTAATATCTATTACCGCACTTGCTACAGCAGAGGTATTACAACAAAGAATATTAAATAAAAATAAAATGAGTGAAACACTGAGCACAGTGTTAACCTTTGGACTACAGTCCTTATTTTCATTAGCAATAATATTTATAGTAGGGTACTCAAGTCAGTTATTTTCAATACTTAATAAAGAAGTATTCCCTTATTTTATAGCATCAACAATACTAGCTACATATGGTACTCTATTTTATTTTAAAAGCTTTAAAGTTAAAAACATTAGTATTTCCGCAATATTTACATCTTTTTCTGCAGTAGTATCCACATCGTTAGGTATTTTAATGTTAGGAGAGAGTACTAATATGTGGAAATATGTAGGAATAGGATTAGTTCTAACAGCAATAATAATACTAAACATAAATAATGTGCGTTTAGAAAAAAATCATTTTTATGGGCTTTTAGCAGGAATATTTTTTGGATCTACATTTGTATTTGATAAATTAATAGTAACTAATGATATACATCCAATTGTCTATCTGTTTTGGTCATTTACTATAATAGCCTTAATAATTTATCTATTTAACCTAAAGGATATTAAAAAAGGGTTTACTAAAACTAAAATAAGACACTTAAAACCAATTTTCATATCGGGAGTGGGATATCTGTTATACAACCTATGCACGTTTATGGCTTATTCCGTGGGGGGAGAAGTAGGTAAAGTGGATGCCATAAATAACTCTCAGATCTTTTTAATTATAGTATTCGAATACCTAATATTAAAGCAAAAAGAAGACGTAGTAAGAAAGATAGTTACAGCTATAATCGCCTTTACAGGAGTATTAATACTAGGGTATTTATAATAGATTCAAATACCAATTGATAATATAACTACCAAAGAATAAAGATACTAAACTTCCCGCAATCAAAAATGGACCAAATGGAATAATGTCTTTCATAGTTTTTTTCTTAAATAAAATCATTAGTAAACTAAAAACAGAACCAATAACAAAACCAAGGAAAATACCTAATATGTTATAAGGGAATCCATTAAACAAACCAATAAGAAGTCCAAGTTTCACATCGCCACCTCCCATACCTTTACCTTTAGTGAGGAGTATTAAAGATACAAAAAAAAGACTAATTCCAAAAGCGCTAAACAAGGTAACTAAATAGTTTTTAAAAAGAAAAAGCATTTGATTCTTTAAAAAACCTGCCTGTATTAAGTACTTACCAAGGGGGTTATTAACTACATCCAAATAAGTAGTACGTAGATCTAAAAGAAAAGATAGAGTTATAAAGCCAAAAACAAATAGAGTTGCGGTATAAACAACTTTATCGGGAATTATTAAATATTTGATATCTGAAAATATCATTATTATATAAAAGGAAACTACAACTAATACATAAACAAAGTAGAGTAGGGAATAAGTACTAAAATTATTAAAGATATCTAGATAGTAGGCAGAAAGTAGAAACAACAATCCTGTAGTTAACTCTGATATTGGATATAAGTTAGATAGTTTATGACCACAACTAGAACATTTACCTCGTTGGAATATATAAGAAAATACAGGTACTAAATTAAAAGGTTTTAAATATACTTTGCAAAATTCACATTTAGATCTACCTAAAACAAAAGATTCTCCTTTTACAATACGATCTGCAGTTAGTTTTAAAAAAGAGCCAATAAAACAGCCAGATATAAATATAAAAAGATAATATATGAAAAATACTACATTCATACATTGATTATACAATAACCTAGAGAATGTAAAATGCCTTGGTAAATTACCAAGGCATTTGTATTGTAACCAGTACCTGCTCAAAAGAGCAATTGAGCCATAGGGGAGATATAGGGGAATGGAGAATGTTTCAACGCGAAAGTTGGATGCATAAAAATAGTTGGAGGCAAATTATCCTTATTTTTATTACACCACTTTGTTAATATCTCCAGTATCCAGTTGGGGACAACTATTCCCGGTATAAAATAGGACAGCGCATTACTTGCACTAGCTATAGGTGACGTATTGCTAATCACCCCGATATCTACAAGATACCTAGCACCAGGTAACAAAGGATATTTAGGTTTAAATCCCTCTCCAGAAGTAAAGCAATAAACAAAGGGATACAGATGCCCAGCAACTTCTTCTCGCAAAGTAGAAGAAATAGCTAATAACCAAGATATCTTGTTAGACCCTGGAACATGGGTAAATACAAACATACCTCGTTGGATAGAGTGTACTCCTTGTAACTTAAAAGCAGGTTTTATGAAAAACCCACCTACCCAAGATACAAAACTCGATAATAGTTTAGAAAGCATTCAAACTCCTTTAAGGTAAGGCTATAAAGCCAAGATTTTTGTATATATTATAACACTCAAACAAAAAGAGAGCCTTTTGGACTCTCTTTTTGGATTAGTAACAAAGTTAAAAATATTAGAGAATAGATAAGTTCGTACCTACTTCATAAACAGCAGAACCATTTCCACCATCAGTAGTCATACGAGGTAAATTATCAGCATGCTCAAATACAGTATTTAACTCGAAGTCATTAAGTGTAGATCCAAAAGTATATACATAATTACCAGTATTTAGAGGATCTGTAGGAAGTGTAGATAAGTATTTAGATAAACCAGTTTTATTTACTGGAATAATAAATTTAACGTATCCAGCACCCGCAGTTTCTAAAGTACCTGTACTACTTTTACAACTAGAACAAGTAGAACTATTAACACTTAATTGAATTTCTCCTTCAGCTAATGCTAAATTTAAAGCCTTTGCTAAAGTATCAATATCTTGCATTCTTTTAGCATCACGACTTTTTTGAACTATTGATTGAGGATTAATAGCCATAACTAATGCTCCAGCTAATACAGCAACAACAGCTATAACAACCATCAATTCAATTAATGTAAAACCATATGAGGATTTAAGACTTTTATTAATCATAATTTAACTATAATCCTTTTCACCTCCTTTATAAAGCACTTGTAATTTTGTATATAGGTGTAATTATCGATATAATCAAAAACCCTACCATCACGCCTAAAACTACCAATATAATTGGCTCTAAGGCAGCGGATAAACCACGGATTAAATGATCAAGTTCATTTTTAAAATATTTAGAAATTTTGTCTAAAACTTCATCCATCTTACCTGTTTCTTGACCAACACCAGCCATTTGAGAAACAAGAGGAGGAAATACGGAATTTGTTTTAAAATACTCGGATAGTTGCATACCTCGTTCAATTTGTTTAGCGGCTTCCCTAGCAGCATTTTTATAAGCTGTATTGGTTACAACATCAGCAACAATATTTAAAGATTCCACAATAGGAACGGCTGAAGATAATAAAAGAGCTAAGGTGCTAGTAAATTGATCTAAATCTTTTAATCTATTTATTTTTCCAAATACAGGTAACACAAACATAACTTCAGAAACTATTTGTCTACCTTGAGGAGATTTCAAAAAATATCTAATACCAAATATAGCACCAGCTGCCAGTAATAATATTAAGAAAACGTTATTAACCATAAATCTAGAGGAGGAAATCATGATTTGAGTAACCATAGGTAATGGAACATTTAAGTTTTCATACATATCAGCAAGCTTTGGTATAACAAAAACCATAAGTATAAAGAATACGGCAATCATAGTTATAAAAACTATAATAGGGTATACCATAGCTCCTTTGAACTTTGCTTCTAGCTCACGTTCTTCCTCTAACCTGGTAGCTAATCTATCTAGTATTACATCCAAATTACCAGAGGATTCACCGGCACTAACCAAAGACTGATATGTAATAGTAAATACATATGGATGTCTACCTAGGGCGGCAGATAAGGGTAAACCACCTTCTACAGATTTTAGAACATCATAAAGTATCTTTTTAAATGCTTTTATTTCTGTTTGATTTACAAGCACTTCTAAGGCATTAGCAATAGGTAATCCGGCAGATACCATGGTAGAAAACTGTCTTGTGAAACCGACTATTTCGGATTTTGGAATACCTCTTAAATTTAAAACTTCATCTAAAATAGAATCTTTCTTTTCAACGATAGATAATAAATATAAGCCCTTTTGTTTAATTAAACTTACAGCTATCTCTTTACTTCGAGAATCTACAGACCCTGTTACCTTTACACCTTGTTGATTTGTGGCAGTGTAATTAAATATGGGCATACTACTAAATACCTATTTAAGTAATCTCCTTAACATATCAGGTCTTGATGTATATTTCATAGCTTCATCTGCATCAACAACACCTCTATTAACTAAATCCGATAAACTCTTTTCTAAAGACACCATACCAACTTGAGCACTTGTACTAATTATATTATCTAACATGTGAGATTTACCCTCACGTATTAAGTTCTTAACAGCTTCGCTACCTAACATTATTTCAATTGCAGGATACAAATTACCATCTTTACCAATGATTAATCTCTGAGAAATTACAACTTCTAAAACATAAGAGAGTAGTACGCTAACCTCTGCTCTTTTTTCTTGAGAGAAAGAGGATATTATTCTTTCTATTGTTTGTGCTGCGGAGTTTGTATGAAGAGATGCAAATACTAAGTGGCCTGTTTCTGATATTCTAAGAGCTGCATCCATAGTTTCTGGATCTCTCATTTCTCCAATTACAACAATGTTTGGATCTTGTCTAAGCGATGATTTTAAAGCTACATCCCAAGAGTGAGTATCTAAATACATTTCTCTTTGTTCAACTAAAGATTTCTTATTTATAAACATGTATTCTATAGGGTCTTCAATAGTTACTATATGTTCTGCACGCTTTTCATTTATTGTGTCTATCATGGCAGCTACTGTAGTAGATTTACCGTGACCCGTAGGCCCTACCACTAATACTAAACCTTGTCTAAGTTCACATAAGTGTTCTATAGATTGTGGTAATCCTAAATCAGATAGTCTGGGTACACCAATAGGAATTACTCTTAAGGCTAAAGATGGGTAACCTTTTTGAAAAAAAGCATTTACTCTAACACGAGCTTTATTACCTAAACTCACAGAGAAATCTAATTCTTTATTTATTTCAAATATTTCTCTTTGTTGATCTTCTAAAAGTTGTTGTAGTAACCCTTCTAAATCGTCTAACGTCAATGGATCATAGTCTTCAAGGGGCATTAATTGCCCAGATATTCTAACAAAAGGTTTTGCACCTATTGAAAAATGCAAATCCGATATATTTTTTTCTAAAGTTTCTTCTAAAATTTTTGTAATATTTATTTTCATATAATCTCCTTTTTAATAATTATTGTTTTGCTACTCTCATTACTTCCTCTAGAGTAGTAGTACCCTCTAGTGCTCTTACTATTCCATCTTGCATTAATGTAATCATACCTTCTTTTACAGCTATTTCATGTAATTTACTTGAAGGACTACCCTCTAACATTGCATGTGCAATAGCTTCACTAGCAGAGAGCAATTCAAAAAGACCAACTCGTCCTTTATATCCAACGTTATCACATTTTATACAGCCTTTACCATGGTAAAGTTTTAGCTTTTCTTGGTCTTTTACCTTATTTAAAACTTTAGCAACTTCGGTGTCCTTAGACATTAATTTCTCATTAGAAGCTATCGCTTTTATAACTTCTTTTAAGTCAGTTTGTATTTCTTCGGGGGGTTCATATTCTTCCTTACAATGCTCACATATTCTTCTAACAAGTCTTTGAGCGAGAACACCACCTAAAGTAGATGCTAATAAAAATGCCTCAACACCCATATCTAAGAGTCTTGGTATAGCCCCGGCCGCTGAGTTAGTGTGTAAGGTAGACAAAACTAAGTGACCTGTAAGAGCTGCGTGAACAGCAAGTTCTGCAGTTTCACCATCTCGTATTTCTCCCACAAATATTATGTTAGGATCTTGTCTTAAAAAGGATCTTAAACCCATTGCAAAAGTTAAACCTGCTTGTGGGTTAACCTGTACCTGATTAATACCTGTAATACGTATTTCAACAGGATCTTCAAGTGTAATAATATTTACTCTTGCGGTATTTAATTTACTAAGAGTAGAAGCTAAGGTAACTGTTTTACCAGAAGAAGTCGGCCCTGTAGCAAGTAACATGCCGTTTGGTTTTAAAATTATTTCTTCATATCTTCGTAGGGTATAACCACGCATACCTAAGTCTCTAAATGTGTAAATAGTTCCTTCTTCTTGTAACAACCTAATAACTACCTTCTCACCAAATATTGTTGGTAGGGTAGAGACTCTCAGATCTGTTTCCGTTTCTCCTACTTGTACTTTGAATTGACCATCAAGAGGAACTCTTTTCTCATCTATTTTCATGTTGGATAATATTTTTATACGGGCAACAACTGAGTCATGCATTTCTTTAGGTAGAGTTCTTTTTTCTTCTAAAATACCGTCAATACGGTACCTAAGCCTAGTTTTGTATTCACCAGGTTCTAAATGAACATCAGAAGCACCACTTTTAACAGCTGTTTCTAAAATCATACTAACTATACGGGCAATAGGTGCATCTCTAATAGTAGCGTCATTTAAGTCTTGATTACTTTCTTCAATCTTTAAAGTATTTTGATCCAGAGTCTTCATTGCCTCTGTTATTTCTTCCGTTAATTCACTGCTTTTTTGAGAGTCTAATACAGTGTCTATGTTTTTTTGAGTAGCAATGTAGGGAATAACTTTAAAACCTGTTTTACGTTCAACAAAATCTATTGTGGGTAAATCCATTGGGTCTGCCATTGCTAAAGATAAATTTTTATCTTCTAAAGCAAAAGGAGCAATGTTGTGTCTTTTAGCAATATTTAAAGGAATTAAATCTAAAAACCTAGAATCTATTTGAGAAGGATTTAAGTTAATAAATTCTATGCCATACAAATCCCCATAGGCCATTACATAATCTTCTTCTGATACATAACCACGGGATTTAATAATATCTTCTATACTTTTACCAGTGTTTACATTTTCAAATTTAATTGCAGAGAGCTGATCAACATTAAGATGACCTTTTTCATACAATACGTCTGCTATTGTTTTTGATGTGTCTAATTTGAACATAGGGCAGGATTTCTCAATATTACCATGTAATATCTTGTATTTATGATAGCATCCCTTTATACAGTTGTATAATCCTTTTGACAATGTGACATATCCTAGTTTTTGGGTATATAATAGCGAAAAATACAATCTCATACCAGAAAGGAAAAATAGATGAAAGAATTACTAACAAATGTAGTACTCTTTATTTTCGTCATAGGAACCCCTACAATATTTCTTCTTAGATGGGCATGGCTGGAGCAAAACCAGGTAGATATTAGTAGATATCATCAAACATCTATTACATACCTAAGGAAAATAAGTCCTACGAGGTGCTTAATAGCAAAGAAGATTAAATTCCTGTGGAAAGTGTACTACGTACATAAAGAAGGTATTTTAACTTCTAAAAAGGAAATAAGAAGATACAATTACATAATATTCGAGCATCCGGGTTTTAGATGGGGGAAAATTAAAGTGTATGACCCATCGCAAGACCTACGAAATTTTGAATATTGGATAGCAATACAAAAATAAAAAGGACACAAACAAATGACAGACACATTAGTAATCACAGTAATACAATGGGGGGCCTTTGCAGGACTTCTCACATTCGTAGTGTATATTTTTGGTACGAGGTGGCTACGAAAGTATGCTACCACTACTCAAGATGATTACAAACGAATAAGCATTTGGCACTTGGTCAGCTACACCGCACAACCTAAGGAATGTACAATTTCTCGAAGAATAAAATTCTTCGGAAGCGTATATTACCTGCCGATAAAGGGTGTACTCGAGGTATACCTAAGTGAACAACAATCCCAGGGGATGGTTACATTTACACACCCTGCATTCTGGTTTGGTAGCCTTACAGTTTACGGAGACCTTGAGTATCTTGACTCCTATGGATACCTATTAAGCAAAGATGCCAACGTAGCTGAATCAGAGTAATCACAAGTTCCCTTTGGGTACCATACCCAAAGGGAACTGCTTTATCACAAACATATTCCTGTAAGGGTAATCACCTTAAACTAAATCTAATATAACTCTTGTATAATAAAAATATGTCACAATCATTGCTAATTTTTGGAGGAAATAAATCAAATAGAGAAGATGAATTATTTAAGGGTATTGATAACAAAAAGTCACCAGATATAAAAATTGTGGAACCTGAAAAAGAAAAAAAATCTATTGGAATCGAACAAATAAGAGAAGGGGTAAAGTTTTTACAGGAGAAACCTTTTGAACTTAAATACAAATATTTAATAATCCCACAAGCAGAAAAACTAACAAGAGAAGCGCAGAACTCTTTATTAAAAATATTAGAGGAACCTCCTATATACGGAGATATAAGACTGGGAACTAAAGCAGAACAAGATTTATTAGAAACAGTTATATCTAGGTGTAAAAAAATAAATGTAATTAACATAAAAACAAATAGAGTAGGGGATAGTGAAAAAAAAGAAACAACAGATACGGATACTGAATATACAAATTACAACAGTATTAAAAAAATGACTATAGGTGAAAAGTTAGATTTTATGGAAGCCCTTTCTAAGGAGGAAAAGGAATTAATCTTAGAGACAATTGAAGAGTGGATTAAACAAGAAAGATTATTAATTGATAACACAAATAACACCACTACCATACAGGTATTAATACAAGTTCTAGAAGATTTAAATAATACAAATATAAACACTAAACTCTCCCTAGAGTACCTAGCAATACATTTATAGTAGGTAAATGGAAATATCTTTACTATAGGTGTATAATCGTGGCATAGAAAAGGAGGCGCTATGCCTAATAATATACGATGGATTACCATAGGAATTTTTTTGGCAATCTCGTTAGCTACTATCCTGTACTGGATATGGCTGAATGTAGTATCCATAAAAAACCCCACTGCAATAGCCCGTATCACCGCAGATGATATGATACGTAAGGCTACGTGTAAGGAAAGAGTGACTTTTGCAAAAAGAATTAAATTCTTGCAAAAAGAATATCTAGTACCTTATACAGGGATACTTACAGGGTACATAAGCTATTCAGGAAAAGTTTGGGAGTTCAAGCATAAAGCCTTTAAAAGAGGAAAACTATGTATCCTCTTCGAAGATCTCTTAAACGAATTAACTATACAAGGTTATGAGCTGGTAAAAACAGCTAATTAACCAAATCCGAGCAATGCCGCTACCCCCAAACTAACTACTTGGGGGTGGATTTTTTATACAATCAAAATCTAAATACACATACTAAAATAGTTAAAAATGATCCTAGCAGTCTATATTCTAAGGGTAGGTATATATCTTAATTGGTAATAAAAGTTCTTTTATTTTTTTAATAGTGTTATATTGTTGGGTAACAATAAAAAACTCAAGGAGAAAGAAAAAAATGTCAGAAAATCTAGTGAGCTGGGTAATAATAATCATAACAACAGGTGTGTTGTTGTATTCAATTGCCACGTCTATTTATAGAAAGATAGCAAAGTCACACAACAAACTATATATACGTGTGTAGTGGGCAAGAAGGCCTGAGGGAAGTAGTAGACACTCTAGCAGAAAACACTTCCATAAAAAAGGCTATAGCTGTTATAGAAGACCAAAAAGAGGACCATGGAAACGCGGAGTACATCTCATACACACTAGTACTAGTACTTGGTGTCTCTGGTATTGGTCTTTACACATCGTTTCCTATGAAAAGAGTTACTATTGGAGCTCCTTTAGAAGGGCTTCCATATTCTGTATTGTATGTATGGGTAGAAACAAAGGGAGACCCACTAGTAGAACTAGAGAAAATGTTGGAAAAGGCGGGATTCACAATAGAACAAACTACAAACATGTAACACAAAAGGGGTTTCCGTTATGGAGACCCCTATTATCACTATATATTTATATTTTTACACCTTATAACGCAAGTTCCTAATGAATAATAAAAGTTAACAACTTGATATAACCTAACAACCTGATATAGTATATAAGCTATGACGAATAATTACTCTTCAGATCAAATACAGGTATTAGAAGGCTTAGAACCAGTTAGAAAACGCCCAGGCATGTACATTGGTACTACAGGTCAAGCAGGTTTACACCACCTTGTAACTGAAATAGTAAACAACTCAATGGATGAAGCAATGGCTGAATTCGCTAATCACATTAAACTAGAATTTTTCAAAGATGGTTCTGTTGCCATATACGATAATGGTAGAGGTATACCTTACGACATGAAAAAAGGATATGGAAAGAGTGCTTTAGAACTAGCATTTACAGTACTACATGCCGGAGGAAAATTTGGAGATGGTGGCTACAAAATAGCAAGTGGACTACACGGAGTAGGTGCTTCTGTTGTTAATGCTTTGTCTCACTGGTGTAGAGTAGTAGTTAAAAGAGGTGACGAACTAGTAATACAAGAGTACAAAGATGGAGGAAAAGTAGTAAGACCAGTTGAAAAACTAGATTTAAAAAAACCTACAAAACTAGATGCTAAATGGGGAATAGATGTTGAAAACTGGAAATATGAGTCAGGTACAATTGTTCAATTTTTACCAGACTCCACAATATTTGAAACCGTAGACTTTAAATACAAACACTTCGTTCAACAATTAAAAGAATACGCCTATTTAACAGCTGGAATAAAATTCAATATTATTGATCATAGAGATGATCAAGAGTGTAGTTTCTACTTTGAGGGTGGTGTTAAATCATACCTTAAATCCCTTAACAGAAATAAAAAAGTACTCAACCCAAATGTATTTTATGTTAAAAGAGATTATGAGGGCGTTAGCGTTGAAGTAGCAATGCAATACAACGATTCCTTTGGTGAAAATATTTTATGTTTTGCAAATCATTTAAAAAACAGTGAGGGAGGTACTCATTTAACAGGATTCAGATCAGCTTTAACAAAAACAGTTAATGACTATGCGCGTAAGAATAATTGGTTAAAAGAAAAGGATGAAAATTTGTCGGGAGATGATCTTAAAGAAGGTTTAACCACTGTAATTTCAGTAAACTTAGATTCCGCAGAACTACAATTTGAAGGACAAACCAAAGCTAAATTAGGTAATACCAATGTTAGATCCGCAGTAGAAAACGTTGTTAAAGATGCATTAGCAGACTTCTTTGCTGAAAATCCAAAAGACGCTCAATTCATTGTTGAAAAAAATCTATTAGCTTTAAAGGCACGTATGGCAGCAAAAGCAGCAAGAGATACGGTTATTAGAAAAACAGCATTAGAGGGAAGTGGTGTATTACCAGGTAAATTAGCAGATTGTTCAAAAAAAGATGCAACTAAAACTGAAATATTTATTGTTGAGGGAGATTCTGCAGGTGGTACCGCTAAACAGGGTAGAGATAGAGAAATACAAGCCATATTACCTCTATTTGGTAAACCTCTAAACACAGAAAGAGCAAGATTAGATAAAATAGTAGATGAAGCAAGACTTAAAACATTAGTAGTAGCATTAGGGGCAGGTATAGGAGAACAATACAATCCAGATAAATTAAGATACAACAAGGTAATAATAATGGCCGATGCAGACGTAGATGGTAGACATATAGTATCTCTATATTTAACCTTCTTTTATAGACATATGATTCAATTAATTGAACAAGGTCATATTTTTGTTGCAGTACCCCCTTTATATAAAGCTGTATGGGGTAAAGAAAAGAAATATTTATTTGAAGATTCAGATAGATTAGCCTTTTTAAAAACACCAAATGGACCAAAAGCAATAATTCAACGTTTTAAAGGTTTGGGTGAAATGAATGAATCAGAATTATGGGAAACAACAATGAATCCAGAAACGAGAAGATTAAAAAAGATAACAATAGATGATGCTGCGTATGCTGATGAAGTATTCACAATGTTAATGGGAGAAGAAGTAGCACCTAGAAAAAGATTTATACAAACCCATGCTAAAGAAGCAAATGTTGATGTGACCTAGTATAATAGAACAATGACTACTAAACTAGAACAACTTCAGAGTGAATTAGCTAAACTTAGACGAGAGCGAGATGTTGTAATATTTGAAAAGGGCATGGCAGCTGATGACAGCAAGGATTTAAGAGAAAATGGGGTATATATAGCTATGGAAGAACGTGAAAACTACTACACAGCTAAGATATATAAAACAATAAGAGAAACTGAAAATTTAACAAGGAAACCTAAAAAGGAAGTTAAAAAATTAAACGTAAAAGAAACCAAATACGAGTTTAAACCTCATAAATGGTTATGATAAACTAACTACATTATGAAAATTTATATAAAAGGGCACATATCTCCAGATTTAGATTCAGTAGCATCTGCGTATACATATGCGGAATATTTAAAAAAACTAAACAGATATCCAAATGCAGAAATAATACCTATAAGAGTAGGAGAAGCTAACAACGAAACAGTCTTTATATTTAAAAAATTTAATATAGATCTACCAAAACATATTGAGGATTATAAAGTAGAACCTACAGATAAATTTATTTTAGTAGATCACAATGAAGAATCCCAAAGACACGAAACAATAAAACCAGAGCAAATATTAGAAATTGTTGACCATCACAAATTAAATGCAATATTTACAGCACCAGTTAGAATAGACATAAAACCAGTAGGGTGTACAAACACAATAGTAGAAGAGCTATTTTATATTTATAGATTAACACCATCAATAGAAACTAAAGCTTTAATGCTATCTGCTATTTTATCAGATACTGTAGGATTAAAATCCAGTACTACAACAGGGTACGATTCTGAAGTAGCACATAGATTAGCAAGAGATTTAAATATAAGCATTGATGAATTGACATTTGAAATATTCAAAGCTAAATCAGATATGACAGGCTTAAGTATTGAAGACATATCCAGAAAAGATTACAAAATATTTGAATTTGGGAAAAATAAGGTATTTATAAATCAAGTGGAAACAGTAGAACCAGAAGTATTACTAGCAAGAAAAGAAGAATTTGTTAAAGAAATAGAAAATATAAAAAATAAAGAACAAGTTGAACAAGCATACATAGTAATAACTGATATATTGAAAATAAATTCTCATATAATTTATTCAACTGATGCAGAGAAAGTTATTATTGAAGATGCCTTTATGACAGAGGGTAGTGGAAATATTGCAGATATAGGACCAAAAATGAGTAGAAAAAAAGATATCGCTCCTGCAATAGAGGAGGCTCAACAATAATTTTGTTAAACTCTAACAAGATGATATATTAAATAAGCTATATGGAAGATCAATTAACATCATTAACTGAATATAACGAAGAGTCTACAAATGCAGAAGCTACTTCTATGGGAGGAGTAAGAGATACCAATATTACAACTGAAATGCAAAATGCATACCTAGACTACGCCATGAGTGTTATTGTTTCAAGGGCATTACCAGATGTTAGAGATGGTTTAAAACCAGTACAAAGAAGAATCATATATGCAATGCAAGAACAACATATCAATGCCTCTAGTAGATTTGAAAAAAGCGCTAAAGTAGTTGGTAGGGTTATTGGTAATTATCACCCTCACGGCGATCAATCCGTATACGATGCTTTGGTAAGAATGGGACAATTTTGGACTTTAAGATATCCATTAATATGGCCACAGGGTAACTTCGGTAGCATAGACGGAGATCCTCCAGCAGCAATGAGGTATACAGAATGTAAGTTGCAAAAAATTTCAGAAGAATTATATTCTGATATAGACAAAGATACAGTTGAATATGAACTAAACGATTTACAAAATGAAGAACCTTTATACTTACCATCTCTCTTACCAAATCTGCTATTAAACGGAGCATCTGGTATTGCAGTAGGTATGGCTACAAATATTCCACCACATAACTTAGGAGAAGTTATTGAAGGTATTACCCATTTAATAGAAAGGAAAGACGTAATAACAACTGGAGAAGTAGAAGAAAAGGTAATAGCTTTATTTGATGGTAAACATGTAACTATAAAAGTAAAAGCAATAAAACCAAACTTTTCATCAACAGCTACTGTAGAAGATTTAGTAACATTTATAAAAGGACCTGATTTCCCAACAGGTGGAACGATATATGACCAAAAAGAAATGATTCAAATGTATGCTACAGGTAAGGGCAGAGTAGTAACTAGAGCAAAAATGGAAACTGAAGAAATGAAGAATGGGAGAATGAGAATAATTGTTACCGAAATACCTTATCAAGTAAACAAAGCTACCTTAATATCTAAAATAGCTGACCTCGTAAAAATGAAAAAAATAGAAAACATTGCTGATCTTAGAGATGAATCTAACAGTAAAGGAATGAGAATTGTTATTGAACTTAAAAAAGAAGCTATTGTTAAAAAAATACAAAATCAATTGTATAAATACACGCCATTGCAATCAACATTTAATGCAAATATGGTAGCACTTCTTAATAATGAACCTAAGTTAATGACCTTAAAAACAATACTTCAAGAATTTATAAAACACAGACAAATAATCATAATAAGAAGAACTTTATTCTTATATAAAAAAGCTAAAGAACGAGAACACATATTACAGGGTTTAAAAATAGCTTTAGATCATATTGATGAAGTAATAAAACTAATAAGAGCTTCAAAAGATGCAGAAACTGCTAAATCCGGATTAATGAAAACTTTTGGATTTACTGAAATACAAGCCCAAGCTATTTTAGATATGCAACTTAGAAAACTTGCTGCTCTTGAAAGAAAAAAGATTGAAGATGAATTAAACGAAATCATTAATACTATAAATGAATATGAATCATTACTTATATCTCCTGAAAAAATAATAAATAAAGTAAGAGATGAATTACTAGCTATAAAAGAAAAGTATGGAGATGAAAGACAGACTAAAATAATAAAAGGTAAATTAGGTGAATTAAATGACGAAGATTTAATAGTGAATGAAAAATGTATAGTTACAATATCTGAAAGTGGTTATATTAAAAGGTTAAAAGACGATACATACAGGGCACAGAGTAGGGGAGGAAAAGGAAAAATTGGAGCTACATTAAAAGAAGAAGATCATATAACTACTATAAAAATGTGCGATACTCATGATTGGGCATTCTTTTTTACTAATACAGGTAAAGTTTACAAAATGAGAGTTTGGGAACTACCAGAGAGCTCCAGAACAGCAAAAGGTACTCCTATTGTTAACTTCTTAAGTATGAGTAGTAATGAAAGAATACAAGCATTTGTAACACTAACTAATGAAGCTCTTGAAGAAGCAAAAGACTATTTAGTATTTGTAACCGAAGAAGGTACTGTAAAAAGAACCTCTTTAGAAGATTTCGCAAATATTAGAACATCAGGAATTATTGCAATAAGCCTTAAAGATGAAGATAAGTTATCTTTTGCAGAAGTAGTAAGAGAAGAAGATGAGTTATTAGTTACAACTTCTCAAGGACAATCTATTAGATTTGAAATTAGTGATATTAGACCCATGGGAAGATCCGCTGGTGGGGTATCCGGTATAAAACTATCAAAGAAAGATGATTATGTTGTAGGTAGTGTTGTTATAAGAAAAGAAGATAAGGGTGTTTTATTACTAACAGTTTCTCAAATGGGTTACGGTAAAAAGACAGATATTGCAGAATACAAGGTACAAAAGAGAAGTGGGTCTGGAATTAGAACATACAAAGCAACAGATAAAACAGGAAAACTAGTAGCAGCTAAATCTTTATTAGCAAAAGTAGATACAGATATATTAATAGCTACCGAAAGTGGAAAGATGTTAAGACTAGAATCAAGAGAAGTACCTGTATTAGGTAGAGATACTCAAGGTGTAAGGTTAATGAAATTGGATGCAAGTGATAAAGTCACATCTGTAGAACTATTAGCAGAGAATAAAGAAGAAGTAGAAGAGTAAATATTAAGTTAATTTAAAAAATAAAAGAGAAAGCGCGGAAAAAACACCGCGCTTTTTTGGTGAATAACTTAAGTTAAGTGAAAAGCATGATATACGCGAACACAATGAAGTATCCCACTACAATTTCCAACAGCCCAGTTAGATAAAGTAACCAATCTATAAAACCAGCGTTACTCACCCAGGCAGAAAAACTGTAAGTGTAAGAGGACCGACCTGCCGCTACAAGCCCCAGTCCAATCAAAATTACCGAAATACCCCTAACAATTGGAGAGAATGTATCAGGATTAACCATTTGTACCAATCCTTTCTTATTGATATGTGGGACTATATCACATTATCTTTTCCAAAGATATTTTCGTATACCGTATAAAAATAGAGTTCCACATAAAGAAGCTATACCAACACTAAGAAATACAGAATTATAACCAAAGGAGGACGCCATAAAACCACCTAATCCAGCAGCTAAAGCAGCCCCAAGATCAGTAGTTGTATAGTAGAGACTCCATTCAAGTCCCTCTTCATTTTTATCTACATGACGAGTAAATAAAGCTAACCAAGAGGGATAGGATAAAGCACCTCCAATACCATAAAGTACTTGAACAAGATAAAGTTGACCAGGAGTAGTAACAAACATATACATAAATGCACTCAAAGTTATAACTAAAGATCCTAAAATCATGATATTAAAATCATCATTCTCACCTTTTCTTTTATCTATATATCTAGCTACAGGTATTTGAAGAAAGCTTTTCACTAAAAAATATATTGTGGAGGCAAGTCCAGCAATTTCTACAGTACCCCCAGGTATTTGATCTGTAATGAATACAGATAATATAGGGCTAATTAATCCCCATCCGGACATCATTAATATATCAGAATAAGTTAAAAATTTTATTACAGGACTAACTTTTATATCTTTAAATAAGGTTGCTTTCATTTTCATAGAGTAATGATACGAGATATATATCTATTTTTCTATATTGGACTTAACAATTCAAAAGAGAATATATAAAGTATTAAATAAATTTAAAAAAGGAATGGGATGCACTTAGGATGCATCCCATTTTGTAGCTACGATCCCTAGGGGGCAACTTCCAACCAGAAACGATAAGCTCCCGTAGGAAGAGGTTCCGTGCGAGCTACCTTATAGATAACCCCGGAAAGGGTCAATCTCTCCGTACCTGCAAACCCATCCAAGGAGGTATTTGCAAAGGCACCCTGGATATATCCAAGTTCATACGTGGAAGCCTCCACGGGAACCGGAATAAAGTCCGGGTTAGACATACTGCCCAGGTTCAAGGTTATATAGCCTCCGGTACCGGGGAGGTACTCCAAATACAGGTCTGTCAAAGCACCTTCTGAAGAGATATTACCAGTGCCCTCAGTCACCAGCGGTTTCACTGGCTCATCGAAACCCCCAATAGGGGTAACGGCAACTTCATCGGCCAGCGGACCTTGAGTTTCATAGGCCAAAACACCAGGGGTTTCCACCACGAAACCCACAGGTGCTTCCGTAGCAACAGGGGCAGCTTGCTCCATAACTGGGGCTTGATTGCACCCCAAAAGCACGAACACGGACAAGACAAACAGAACAGGAAATACACGAAACTTTTTCAATATAATCTCCCTAGGCCTTTAATATAGGATTGTTTTTTTTATTAGGCCCAATTGACGGTATTTTACCCCATAGGATGTAAACGGTCAAATCAGTAAACTAGAACTACGAGATATACATTGCTGATACAATATATTTATTATGTTAATTGATTTAGAAAAAGAATTGTTTAATAAAGGCATTCGTCATATCGCAGGTGTAGATGAAGTGGGGAGGGGGCCTTTAGCAGGACCTATGGTTGTAAGTGCAGTAATATGGGATATTGAAAAAATCTCAAGTAGAAATTACGACGTTGAACTGGAAAAACTGTATGAAAAAATAAATGACTCCAAAAAATTAACTGAAAAATCCAGAATAGAGTTGTCCAAATTTATTAAAGATAATTGTTTATCTTTTTCAATAATTGAAATATCTAATACAGAACTGGATTTAATTGGAATTAGCAAATCTACACAAAAAGCTTTTTTTGAATCAATAAAAAGTTTAAAAATAGCACCACAACATATATTTACTGATGCATTTCCAATAAAAAATATTTCAAAAGAAAAACAGACAAATATTATAAAGGGGGATAGCCGAAGTATCTCTATAGCGGCAGCTTCTATCATAGCTAAGGTATACAGAGATGATTTAATGACTAAATATGCAGAGAAGTACCCTGAATATGAGTTTGAAAAACATAAAGGGTATGGAACAAAGTTACATAGAGATGCCATATTAAAATATGGACCTTGTGAAATACATAGAAGAAGTTTTGAACCAATAAAGTCTATGTGTAGAAAGTGAGTGTAAACACCTCCTACACATAATCAAATATATCTATCCGATAACAGGGAAACAATAATACCCCTTGAAAGGGTCAGCAGCACCAGAAGGTTGGAAGTAGCTTTTACTAACATCTATTTTTACCCTTAATTGTCCGGCATTCCACCCCGCAATTTTATTAATTTCCCTGTTAAAATCCTTTCTAGAACCTTTTATTACTGAATCAAAAAGCTCTTTAGCAAGAGGCACTGACGCACTGAAAGGTATATATAAAACATTTCCCTTCCTAAACCCTAAATCCCCATGAATATTAAATGTTGGATTACTGACCAGCGTCAACGATATCCTTAAAGACTTCATAGCAAGCTCCCTTCGTTAGATTTTATTTAGGGCATTATACCAAAAACAAAAGCGTATGCTTTAAACATACGCTTTTTAGTACCTTACGGCACCACTTCGATATGGTCTATCCTAAAACGGGCAACAGACTGAGGAGATAAAGATACTCCTAATGCCCCTACAAGATATTTAGCATGGTTAAGCATAGTATCCCGCTGATCGTCTGATAAAGACCTCCAATCAATAGGGCAAGTAAAGGTAATCTCGTAAGAGTACCTTGCCACTGCCTGAGCAGGAGTTCCAAATGAGACCTCAAGTGGAAGAATGAGAACATTTCCACTCTGCTTAAAAGATAACAACCATTTCAAAATATTGTACAACCACATGCGTGTAGTCCTTCCTTTCATCCTTATTTATTTTATTTTTAGTCTCTGGATTAATAGAAAACTTTTTAGGTGGGGATAAATACAACTATTGCATCCCTTGTCCCTGTATTTCCACTTTTATTCTTTTTGCATTAACACTTTATCAAAGTCTAGGGTATTTATGCAAACCCCAAAATTTTGTTACTACAATAGGGAAGACACTTTATTATCTTCATAAAGATCTTCGACCTCAACTTCTGGGGCAGTATTATCCATATCTTTATGAAATTTCTTATGAACATCCTTAAGTTGTGCATTTGTCACATGTGTATATATTTGAGTAGTAGAAACATTTGAATGTCCAAGTAACTCTTGAACCGACCTTAAGTCCGCCCCTTCGCGCAAAAGTCCTGTAGCAAAGGTATGTCTAAGTGTATGTGGAGTAGCATCTATAGAAAGGCCCGCTCTACGTACGTATTTCTTCACTAAGCGCTGTACACTCCTTGGTGTTAATCTTAAAGACTCCCCGTCAAAATCCCCCTCTTCCATGTTTTTCCCGGAGTAGCGCACAAAAAGAGGATTAAAAGCATCATTTCTAGTTACCAAATATCGCTTAAGCCAGCCAATAGCCGAAGGTGACAGATAAACCACTCTGGCCTTTCCACCCTTACCAACAACTGTAAAATCTCCCGCTTGCAAATTAACGTCATCTTTATTGAGTGCGACAAGTTCAGACACACGAAGACCTGTACTAAATAATGTTTCTAAAATGGTACGATCACGAACACCAGACTTCTTATTTAAGTCCTGTACATCGAAGAATCTCTCTAATTGATCGTCATTAAACACCTTTGGCACACGATCTGCATCTTTCCCCAAAAGAATTTGATCTGGAGACATCATTTCTAAACCTTCAATAACGAGCAAATACTTTAAAAAAGCTCTCAGAGAAACCAAAAAGGTCTTTTGTGTTGATCTTTTAAATTCCTGATTAAACTTAAAGCTTTTCCTACGGTTTAAATAAATTCTATATTTTTTGACACTCTCAACATCTATATCGCTAAGCTTAGGTTTTTGCCCATTTATCGTAGATGACATCCATTCCACAAAATCAGTTAAATAAAAGTGATACATCTTAATAGTATTCTTGGATAAGTTTTTTTCGAGTTCGCAATATTCTAAATATCTCAAAGCTACGTCAGCAATATTTGAGTTCAATGATACTTTACTCATGTTTTATATAAAAATGCCTTAGAATCGATTCTAGAGCCTCGTAAAACCCTTGTAGAATCAACAACTACAATTAAATACGTGTATCCATTAAATTATTACACTAATAAAGGATTAAAGCAAAAAGCGACATGAAAAACGTTAAAAATGCCTAAAGAGAGGTAAATAAAAAACAGATAAATTCAAGCAATGAAGTAGGGATCTAAAAGAAAAATAATTAATTAAATTGATTTAATAAAAAAATTCCTAAGTAATAAATTTTTAATAAAGAATAATAAAAGAGTAGTAGATCCTAAGGTTAAAGTAGTTACTAACGAGTAGTCGTATAATGTATGTTTAACGACATGTTATCACCAAAATAAGGCTAGAGCAACAAATGTAAAAATAATAGACACCAAATAGGTGGAGAAGAAAATTAATTAGTAATTACAAATTTAATCCCCTAAATGAGATTAAATGTATTAATTTTATATAATTTAGGGAGCTATTAGGGCGTATTTAAGAACTCGGGCCTCTGGGAGGGTCTTAGCCTAAAACCACTCAAGTTATCCACATACCCCTATTCAGAAGTATGACAAAGCCGTCACATAAAACTATGACAAGTCTACAAACAAATATATGACAAACGTGTCGCAAAATGTATGACAATTGTACACTTAAAATACCCCATAGTTGAATTTACTTGGCGGTAGTAGTACTAACGTGCTAGAATTTTCCACCCACCTCTCCTCTACCTTGTTATGTCGATGTTTTTAAGGGTTGAATAAAAACAAAATAATGAAAAAAATTAAAGATATAAATAGAGATTGATATAAAAATTTATCATTAATATCGTTTTTTAAATGACTCTGTACGTAGTTTAAACTAAACATTAGAACTGAGGATACAAAGAGAGACCTTAAAAAGGATTCTGTTGGGAAAAAAGATATAGATAAACTAGTAGCTAAGACAAGAAAACCAGCAAGTAAATTTAAAAGTATAAACTCCCCTACTTTGACCTTTTTCATATCTTTATCAAAGCGTAAAATCCAAAACTGATAAAAGCTAAATAATAATGCTGAAATAAAAACAAATAAACTTTGCCAAATAAATAATAAATTTAATTTAAATATTGAAGAATACAGAGGGATAGCAATAATAACAGATAAAATCTGAGACCAAGTGCTTGCAACCCTGTACATGGGTATTTGTTCTTCTCTATCTTGTATTACCAAAAATATATTATCAACTAAAGAAACTATATAATATAAAAAAGAAAAAATACCTAACATCATTAATTTAAATAGATAGCCTAAATTTGGGTAAAAGAAAAAGAATAAGGTACTTGCTAAGACCAATTGTAAAGGAAGAATAGATCCATAAATTATATTGTTTAATTTTATATTTGGATAATGCGATATAGATACAAATATTAAAACAAATACTACATAAAACATTATTTCAGCAAATATACTAAGATCTAATCTTAAGAATATAAAAAATCCAAATAATAAAAATAGTAATGATTGTATTAAATATCTTTTTTTTCTACTTAAGCTAAGTAAATTGGCCATAAAGCATCCAAATCTTTTTTAATAAAACATAAAGCCATTGCGAGACCATCATTTGCATCATCTGACTTAATTATTTTATCAAGTTTTAAATGTGTTTTTACAGACTCTTGCATTTCTTGTTTAGAAGCTCTACCGTACCCTGTTAACACTTTTTTTGCCTCAAGAGCAGTATACTCATAAAGATGTATATCTTTATCTGAAGAAGCTAGTAAAGCAACACCACGGGCTTGACCTACAGCAATTGCTGTTTTCACATTAGTATTGAAAAAAAGCTTTTCTATAACCATTATATCCGGAGAATGTTCCCTAACAATAGCACTTAAATTTTCATATATAAATTTTAGTCTTTTTGGCATGGATAATTCTGGATGTGTAACAAGAGTATCAACAACTATAACAGAAGGTTCTTTATCTTTTTCAATACTAATTATTCCATAACCCATTCTAGCAGTACCGGGATCAATACCTAAAATGATCATAAAGTGAAGTTTACATAAACTTGTTGAACATCATCATTTTCATTTAATTGATCATAAAGATTGTTTAATTTTTCTTTCTTGTCTTCTGTTACTTCCAACATAAATGTTGGCTCTTCTGGATTAGGAGTAAATATATAAGCAGTGGAACCTGCAGCACCTAAGGAACCCCCGGCTTTATTAAATATATTTCTAAGTTCAGCAACTGTTCTATTTCTATTATCTGTTATTGCTTTAATATAAAAAGCTTCCCCACCAGGACCATAACCTTCGTAAACTAATTCATCAAAAGCTCCTTCAGTGCCTACTCCAGTACCTCTTTGAATAGCCCTTTCTATAGTTTCTTTAGACATTCTAGCTTCTTTTGCAGTATCTATAGCTAATCTTAAGGCAGCGTTTGCATTGGGATCTCCCCCACCTTGCTTAGCAGCAACAGTTATTAACCTACTAACTTTAGTAAAAAGGTTACCCCTTTTTGAATCAGTTATAGCTTTATCTCTTTTAATGGTTGACCATTTTGAATGACCTGACATATGTTTTTAAAAATTGAAATTAATTTAATACCTTAGCTTGAATATTATAACTCAAAAAGGATGATTTGGGATAAAAAATATGAGGTACTGTAAAAATACAGCACCTCACATATAAGCATTAACTCATCCACTTTAAGACATAAAATAAAAAGCGAATGAGCAACGAGTTAAACTCAGGAAGTCCCCGTGGAATGGCATAATAACAAATCACTACATTGAGCATTACCTCACTGAAGTTTTTCTTTAATATGTTAGACTGCATTCTACTACGAACTTCCGCCAAATAAAAACTAGTACCTGAAGGAAAAGCTCTTCTCTTTGATATAGGCAACCTTGTACCATATTCATAAATACCCTCAGAGAGAAATTTTTCTAATCTTCTCGCCATCCTTTTCTTAGCAAAGTCACTAAAAAATGGAGTATAGAGAGGCAAATACAGCAAGTAGTTACCGTTTCTTTCATACCAATCCGCCCAAAGCATAAGACGAATGATATTACTCTTATACTTTTTCATCCAAGAGATCAGTTCAGAAATACGTATAGAGGTGTTCAAATACAAACCAACATTCATATCAATATCCTTTCTATTTTTAATGCATTATACATTGTGACAGTAAGAAATAACAGCGTATTAGTACATATACATCATTGACAAATCTCTACAAATCTATATTATTTTCTCTGATATGGAAACTAACCTCGCAATTTTAGAGAAAAAAGCAATAGACGCTGCTCTTAAGAACGAATGGGAAAAAGCTTTCGAGTTTAATACTGTAATCGTTGCTAAAAGACCTGCAGATATAAGTGCTTTAATAAGGCTCGGTAAAGCACAACTTCAAACAAAAAGATTCAAAGAAGCAGTTAAATCCTTTAAAAAAGTATTAGATATAGATCCAGTAAATACAATAGCTAAGAAAAATTTAGCTATAGCTAAAGATGGAAAAGTATTAACCAACGCTTTAACTACTAAAAAGCTTATAAAAGAACCAGGAACTACAACTGAAGCACAAATAGTACCCAATAGAAAAAACCTTAGCATTGCCGCTGGGGAAATATTTGAGTTACATATAAAGAAAAAAACGGTAGATATAATTAGAGGTAAAACTTTAGTAGGTGTTTTTGAGGATAAAGATTTAGTGAAAAGTTTAAACATAGCAAAAGAAGAACATGCTGAAATAGAAGCAAGTTTCATAAAAGAAAAAAACGGTAAAATGACAATAATGTTAACCTGTACTCTACCCGTGTTTAAAGCTGATAGGCAAGAAGTAAAACCATATTTTAAAAAAGGTTCATTAGATGAAGAAGAATCTGAAATTGAATTGAGTATGGAAGAACCAATAGAAGAATAAATAAACTATTAAAGAGAATAAAACGTAAAAGAGCCTGTTGTTTAACAACAGGCTCTTTTTAATATTCGATTTACAACAGCGTCATCAGATTAAACACTGTTAGAACAAGAGGTGCGAACAGGAAATAGCGCACACCCGTGCTCATAAACCGAAGTTTCATCGCCACTGCCACCAAAGCACCACCAAACACCAAAAGCATGATCTGGTATTTGAAGTGATCAAAGGTCATTTGGGTAGGAAACTGAGGACCAGTTGCCCACTCCAAAATACAGAGCACCCACAGCACAACCAGGGCGGATGTGAAAACCCACTTCTTAACAGCTTGAGAACTTACAACTGTGGAAGAGGAGGAATGGTGAAAAATCTTAGTCATCTTCATAATATAATCTCCTTACTTGTTGCTGCTATTATAGCATCTTGCGGTTTTAAACTAAAACAAGAGCCCCCTTTTAAGGAGCTCTTGTTGGTTAAAACTATTTTTATACTAGGTTATCTCAAATCATCATCTTCAAGAATGAACTTTGGTGTAGGTTGTGCAGGAGCTTGTGTATTTGGTTTTAAGTCAGACACAGAATCTCTATTGTTATTTAGGGGCGCATTGTTATTGTTAGATCTTGAAGGATATCTTGGAGCATCTGATGGTCTATTTTGTTGAGGAGCATTATTAGAAGCAGGTCTTCTATTATTGGATGCGGAGGGTTTTCTTGCGGGGCTTCTTTTTGCAGGTTGCTCCGATCTAGAATTATTTTCCTGTCTAGGAGCACTAACCTGAATTGTTTTTTGTACAACAGGAACAGGTGCTTGAGATACTACCTGTGCAGGCACAGTAGCTATAGTAGGAACTACTACAGGAACGGAAGGAGTAACAGGAGCACTAGCAGATAAGTCCATAACAAATTCTTTATTTATATCTAAAACTTGTTCTACTTTTTGAACTGGCTTTGCTTCTTTTTTAACAACCGGAGTAATAGTAGATACTACAGAATTTACAGGAGCAGCTCCTTCTTTTTGTTCAAGTATTTTATCCAAAGCAGCATATGGAGCTTTAGTATTAGTCTCTGGAAGTATTACTTGTATTTTATCATTAACAGATACGTGATTAAATTCTACTGCAATAGCAGAAATTTCATGGCTACCAAATTCTGTGAGAGCAAAAAATTTACCTTCTTTCTTTGATATAACAGCAGGAACCTTCTTTCTGGATACTTTTTCTAACTGTTTGAACATTTGCTTACCCTCGTCTTCATAAGCTTTTAATCTATCACCAAAAACAATTCTAGATTTAGCAGCATAGTTTGCAGGTACCTCAAGCTTCTCTCCTGTATCGGATATAAGGTATTTACCATCAAACACACCCTCTAATCCAGGTACATCTTTTAGAGCCTCTTTACGAGCTTCTAGTTGTAATTTACTAATCATTTCTTTAGTTTTGTCTAAATCTTCGTAGACAACCTCTAAAAGTTTATATAATTTGTCTAAACTGGTTTCCAACATTTTTCACTCCCTTAAAATTAATTACTTTTACTCTCCGTCTTTCTATAAGTTTCCGATATCGCTAGTCCTTTATCAAAATTCATATTTATCCATTTAGCTATTTTAGCTTCAACATACTCACGAGGTACACCATAAGTATCTCTACTTAATTGTAGTACTTTTTCTTTATGGTTTGTAGCAGGTGGTAAATAAGCAGCATCTTCCCAAGGTAAAAGTATACGTGCGGAAAAAGGTAAAGAAGTCATGCCATCTATCATAAGTTTTATATAAACCTGAAATCTCTGTAAAGAAATAATATCATCAGCAGTAAACGGTTGAAACTCACTAGCCATAACTCTAGCATCCATAGAACCTGCCGCGAAAGTAACAATAGAACCTACATTACCTAAAACTGATTTTAAAACTTGCTCATCTAATTGAGCGGTAAATTGGTTTGTTAAATATAATCCTAAACCATACTTTCTAGATTCGGATAATATCTCACCAAAACTACCCGTAGCAAAGTTTTGAAACTCATCAACATATAAATAGAAAGGTGTTCTATCTTGCTCTTTAATCTTAGCTCTCTGAAGGGCATAGAACTGAATACGAGATACTAATAAAGCGCCTAATAGGTTAGCGTTATCTGTACCAATTTTACCTTTGGATAAGTTTATTAATAATATTTTCTTATTCTGCATGATATCCCAAATGTCTATAGTAGATCTAGCCTGGCCTAATAGGTTTCGCATAGTAGAAGAAGCTAAAAATCTATTAACCTTATTTTGTATTGGTGAAACTGCTTCTGTTATAAATTTTGGATTATTTGCCATTTCCTTATACTCTACTTCCCAAAACTTCTTTAAAACGGGATCTTCTATTTGATGAACTATATAGTTACGATAATTTTTATCTTCAAGTAATCTAACTACACTTAACATTGTAGTACCTGGGATAGAAACCAAAGTTAATAATGCATAATTCAAAAGGTACTCTAATCTAGGACCCCAGGAATAATCAAAGTGATGTTTTATAGCAGCTAATAATCCAGAAGCCATTAAATTGCGTTCACTAGGATCATCTATTTCTAATAAATTTAAACCAACAGGTCTGTCAGCATCAGAAGGATCTATATATACAACATCTTTTATTCTGTCTTCTGGAATATATTCCAAAACTTTATCTATAGTTTCACCGTGTGGATCTAACATACAAAGACCTGCTCCATTTTTAATATCTTGCATAGCCATAGTTTGAAACAGAGTAGATTTACCAACACCAGATTTACCAACAACATACATGTGTCTTAAACGATCTTGATTATTATGTATACCAAAACGAGTTTTAACACTTCTATACATGGTGTCCCCAAGATATACACAATCCTTTGAATTTAATTCAGAAGGTAAGTTCGTAGGAGGTTCTGACTTTTTAGAGTATGCCCAAGCAATATTAGGAGTTTCAACATTAACAGATGGGAAATGATACAAGGTTCCAAGCTCCTCCGCATTTAAAATTAAAGCCTTTTTATCATCTAATTTTCTGTCTAGAAAAGCTTCTAAACCTTTTTCAGTAGCATCGGAAAACGTAAAAAAGTTGGTATTAACTCCTGAAAATTGTTTTAGACTAGAAGAAAAATTTCTCAAATTACCTCTTACGCTACCTTCATTGTCTGAGAATGAAATGGCTCTCATATTTAAGCTATACCCTACCCTAGATAATTTGTTCTCAATAGATTTAAGTTCAAGGTCTTGGGCAGGAGATAATTTCACAGCAGCTGATTTTGAAGATCCTTTAGCTTCTTCTATTTCTTTATTAACAAATAAACCAGTAGCTATTCTTCCTAAAAGACTTATAACTTCCTGGGAAGCAGTTTTGGAAAATGTCTCTAATAGTGTAGGTCCTTTACCCCAAGTTAAACCATCTCTAATAGTAGATATATAAGAGAGTCCTTCAGCTTGCCACACATCTGGAATAGGTTTTAAAACTACTTGAAACCAAAATTCTTCATTCACTCTAATATTTGATAAAGCAGATGTAACCGCAGAAAGAGGATCTGATTCGAAATCTCTAAAAGTTTTAAGTGGGAAAAAATATGGTTTAGATAGAGAAATATCCTGAGCTTGATAAATATGGTCAGCAGGAACTATAGCTTTTGTATAATCAGGAACTACGGTAATAGTAGCGTTATTAATATGTGCGTATATTTGGCTCTCTACAAATTTTGTTACAGTAGAAGGAACTGTAACATAAAACTTAATACCTTCTTTTCCAGAAAATACTATTTCAAAGGATAATCTTTCTTGTTTAGTAACATCTTCGTGTAATAACCCATGTAGGGAAACAAACATATTTTCTGCAGCTAATGCAGCTGTTTTTATATCTTTTTTAAGATCACCGATACGGCTAATTCTAACTTCTAATACTTCAAATTGGGATTCGGGGGCAAGCTCTTTTACATCACCTTTTTTTACTCTTAGGTAAATCAAAAATAAAGCTATGAGCAATACTATTAAGAATATTAGTATATACATTAAAACACCCCACCCTAAATTTTGGGTGGGGCTTAGAAAGGAGAGACTAAAATCATTCTAGTATAGTCTATTTGCTAAGTCAAATCCTATAATAAGGGTTATGTCAGATCTACTAAGGACATCTTCATTAATAAAACCCGCTTCCTGCTTGGTATATACCCTATTTATGCCAAATGACTTTTTAATATAAGCTACGGTTTGAGAATCTAAATCGTCAGAAATCAGCATGGTATCAGTATATTTAGAAGTTGCATTCTCAATAGCTACTACCCTACCTCCTATATTAGAGAGGATTCTACTGCTCAAAGTGGCAATACCAGATACAGAAGTCCCATTTAAAACGGAAATAGTCTTTTTATCTTTTGAAATAGAGGAGGGCATTGTCATATCAGATAATAAGTTATCTAAGGATACAGGGGTGGATATTTGATCAGAAGTTAAATTAGAACGCACAATATTTTCAAAAGGTACATTTGTCATAAATTTCTGGGTTTGATAAAAATCTTTTAATTCATAATTTGTATAGAAGGAATGTTTCATAACAGAAGGAGTTAAACCTCCAAAAGGAAAGATTTCTTTTCCTTCAACTAGTAATCTATCTAATGTAGGAGAGATACCCTCCTCTACCACAATAAAATTAGTAACATCAAAACCAAATATTTTTAATAAATTAGTATTAATTGCGGTAACACCACCTTCTAATTTATTTTCAGTATTCAAACCACCAAGTAAAAATATTTGTTCCAAGCTCATACTAGAGTATTTACCTAATAAATCTAATTCTATGTTTATAGGTAATTCAAATATAAATACTTTATTAGATTCTTTATCCATAACTATAAATTCTAGTTTCTTTAAAACAGTAGCTTTTGAATCAAAATCATTCACTACTAAATAAGCGAATGTTGGGTACTCTGGAATATAAGTGTCATATGAAGAAGCAGATGCAAAATTTTGATTAAGATTTTTATAAATAAAGAAACTTGAAAGAAAGGCTATAGAACCTATAAAGAGTACAAGGGTAGCGCAAATGGTTTTAAAACGAGTAAACTTACCACTTATTTCTTTACGTTTTTGAGCACGTATTTTATCGATTCTAATTGATTTACCTTTACCAGATTTAAATCTTAAGGCAGTGTGTGAAGGCATTGAAAAAATGATAACAATAAAAAAGCTTCTATACAAGGCTTGGGGTTAAAAATAATCGAAAATAGCTAACTTTTAATGATTAATTTTCAAACTCAGTGGGTACATCTGCGGCATAAGAAACTAATTCTTCAGTATAGGGATCTTTGAAAGATAAAGATTTTGCATGAAGCATTAATCTATTAAAATACTGGGCACATACAATATAATTATGTCTCGTTAAGTAAATTATATCTCCTACAATAGGATGATTTATAGCACAAAGGTGTACTCTAATTTGGTGAGTTCTACCAGTTAAAGGAAATACCCTAAGTAAAGTAAACTTTTCATCATCTTTTTTAAATATTTTTATTTTTTCAACTAAAGTTACTGCTGGTTTACCTTCGGATACAACAGCAAATTTCATAGCATTTTGAGGATTTCTTTTTAAAGGGGCGTCTATTTCTAATTTAGCATCTTTTATCTCTCCCATAACTATAGCTATATATTCTTTTTTTATTTCTCTATTTTTAAATAAGGATTTGTATTTTCTAAAGGATTCAAATGTTTTAGCTATAATTAATACACCGGAAGTGTCTTTATCTAAACGATGTAATATACCGGATCTAGAAGTAAATTCTTCCATTTCTAATTCACAATCTGGGTCATTTTTAACAATGTCGTCATTCAAGGTAGCTCTTAGGTCTTCTAATTTTTCTAAAGAGTAGTGCGCATCCACAAGATCTTGAATAGTACCTTCTTTAGAGGTACTTGATCTATTAACTACTACCCCAGATGCTTTATCTATAACTAATAGATGTTCATTCTCATGTATTATATTTAATTTTTCTTTAATTACGTTTGTCATATATTAAAATAAATAGTAGGCCACTTAAACCAATCATAATTAAAAGGTCATTTAAGTTGTAGAAAGATATGTTAAAAAGCTTTATATAGTCTTTAACACAGCCGTATCTTACCCACTCTACTAGGTTCATTATACCTCCAAATATCACTATTAGGGCTAAAAAGTTGGTTAATTTAGTAATTTTAAAGGTTTTAAAATATACAAAACTAAACAGTATCAAAGATATTAATGAAAACACTGGATATAATGTATATTTATCATTACAAAATTCAAGCATCTATGGTAGTAGTAGCTTCTGGGTAAGCTTCTAATCTAGCTATATCAATAGGTTCTCCGGTCTCTTCACAGATACCATAAGTACCTTCTTCAATCTTTTCTAATGCTTTTTCTACTTGGTCTAAGGATTTATTTATATCTACCATTTGAATATCAATAGTTTCTTTTACCATATCTTCATTCATAGCTTCATCTAATACTTCCCCATTGTCATCATGATCTTCCATTAAATAAGGATCTTCGCTTTTTAATAATTCAAGTTCTTTAGTTAGTTCTTGTTGTTTTTCTAGTAGCTTTTCTTTTGCCTGTTTTATAAATTCTTCCGAAAGATGTCGAGCCTGCATAGTTTTTCCTCCATCGTAAATAAAAATTAATAATACTTATTGTAGCTAATGCGACACAAAAGAACAAGTAACCGGGGGCTCTATAAAAAAGAGCAATGTAGGGAATCATTAAAAATAAAAATATAGAAAACATCACACCGGATACAAATTGAATACCACGCATACGCAATATTAATATATAAATAACAGGACATAAAACTATAAAAGGCATTACAGATGGTATTTTATATATAAAGTATATTCCAAAAGCTATAAAGAAAACCAGCTGTGATATGGCGGAAACATAAATATCTAAAAGTCTGTATTTTGACCAATTCCAAAACTTACATAAATAAACCAAAGGCACTATACCACCAAAGAAAGCACCGAATATAAAAAGCAACCATTTATCAAATCCAAGTAAAATATTATATGGACGATATATTTCTAACCAACCTACTAGTCTATATAAGGCAAAAACTACTAAAAAACTAAAACCAAAAGTTACAAATGACAAATCCAGTAAGCGTTCTTCATCAAAACCGTCTCTTCTACCCTCATACCACATATTAAAAAACCAGGATAATACAGCTAAAAATATAAAGATAGCAATAAAAGGTATACTAATATTTTGAATAATTATTTGATTTGGTAAACTAAAGTTCATTTACTAGGCCTTAGAAACATATTCTTCTGTTTCTGTATTTATTTTAACCTTATCCCCTATTTTTATAAAGGGAGGAACTTTAATAATAGTTCCATTTTCAATAGTAGCATCTTTGTAAGCATTGCTCACAGTATTACCTTTGAAACCAGGTTCTGTATAGGTTATTTCAAATATCATTGAGTTTGGGAGTTGTATTGATACAGGGCTATCTTCAAAATACATTGCTTGTACTCTTTCACCTTCTTTTAAAAACTTAGAGTTATCACCTACTACCTCTGCGGTCATAGGTATTTGTTCATAAGTTTCAGGATCCATAAATACAAAGTTAGAACCATCGTTATATAAATATTGAACGTTTTGTCTTCTAACATCTGCATCTTCAACACGTGCGGTACCTACATAACTTTTAAGTAATACTTGATCAGTTAATAGGTTTCTTACCTTAACTTTAACGGTTGCACCACTTCGTGCAGACTTTACGTGCTCGTATTTAATTACTATAAATGGAGCTCCGTCTTCTTTATATATAACGCTTGTTTTTAAATCTGTTGCTAACATGAGGATATTTTACCACAAAAATTTTAAAATATTTACAGCGTACACCATGTACACTATAATATACGCATGCAAATTACTATAAATGCTACGCAAGCAAGAAAAAACTTCTTCAATTTATTAGAACAAGTAGCAAATACAGACACTACCTTTATTATTTCCAAAGGAAAGAGAAAATCCCCTATCATAATAACTAGACCCAAAAAAGTATATGAACATGAAAAACCAACAGACGACTTAAAAATTGTAATGGATATTGCAGGTAGCCTTGAGGGTAATAGTGAATATAAAGCAAATGAAGACGAAATTGCTAAGGAAATATTTATAAAAGATTACCTTAAAAAACATGATTAATAACGTTGTTATAGATACAAATATATTAATTAGGTATCTCCACAAAGATAATCTGGCAATGCATAAAAAAGCTAAAAGATTATTTATTAGTATAGGAAAAAGAGAACTTGTAGGATATCTCACAATTCTTACCATACACGAAACAATATACATTCTAAAAAACGTTTATCATATAGATAAGAAGCTATTTATAGAAAAAATTAAACAAATAATAAGACTTAAAAATATAGAAATATTTAATTATCCAAAAGCTACTTTAGAAACACTATTAGAAAAATATGAGAGTATGAACGTGGATTTTCCGGATATTGTAAATATGAACCATGCAATAGAAAACAATATGTGTGTTGCAACCTTTGATAAAGACTACAAAAACACAAAAACAAAACTTTATAGCTTATAAGTAAACGTGTATATATATGGTGCCGTGGGTGGGACTTGAACCCACACAGGATTGCTCCCAGTAGTTTTTGAGACTACCGCGTATACCAATTCCGCCACCACGGCTAATTGCACCAATGCTCTAGCGATATTCTATCATAAAAATGGGTATATAAATTTAAGAACTTGGTATTTATTCGATAGGTAATACTATTGTTGACTGCTATTTTCAACTTCAAAGAACTTAGTTATCTCAGGTTTAAAGTATAAATCTATCTCACCAATAGCACCGTTTCTATGTTTGGATAATAGTAGTTTATGATCATGTCTGTTTTCGTCATCAAGTCTCCATAAAAACATAACAACATCTGCATCTTGTTCAATAGAACCAGAATCTCTAAGATCAGATAGTTGAGGTCTTTTATCCCCCCCACGCTGTTCTACTGCTCTTGATAACTGAGATAATGCTAGTACAGGTACCTCTAACTCTCTAGCTAAAGCTTTTAAACCCTGAGATAATTCTGAAACTTCTTGTACCCTACTCTCAAGTCTAGTACCTCTCATAAGTTGTAAGTAATCCACAACTATCATATCTATTTTTTTCTCCATAGCTAATCTTCTAGCTTTAGTTCTAAGTTCCAATAAGGTTATTGCTGGGGTGTCATCAATAATTATATCTGCCTCAGATAATTCACCTGCACCAATACCGTATTTTTCAAAATCTTCTGTAGTTAAGTTACCGGTAGATATTTTCCAGTTATCAATGTTAGCTTGAGAAGCCATCATTCTATCTATTATCATTGCAGTACTCATTTCAAGTGAAAATATTAAAATTCTTTTTTTCTTAAATACTGCGGCATATTGAGCAATACCAAAAGCTAAAGAAGATTTACCAACAGAGGGTCTCGCAGCTAATATTATTAAATTACCCTCTCTCATACCTGAAAGCAATCTATCTAAAGACTTTAACCCTGTAGGAACACCCCGCAATTCCCCTTTGTTTTTGCTTAACTCATCTAGTCTTTCAAAGGCAGTTTCCAAAGCTTGTTTTATAGATATTAAATCTTGTTTAACATTGTCATGAGACACTGCATACAATAATTGTTCGGCTTTATCTAGCAATTCACTTGTATTGTCCTCTGAAAAAACCAAGTTACCAATGTCACCAGCGGCAGAAAGAACAAATCTTTTAACTGCTGCATCTTTAATAATCCTAGCGTATGTTTCAACATTAGTAGCAGTTGGTACAAAATTTACTAATTCTGTAAGATAAGAAGCTCCTCCAGATTTTTCTAACTCTCCCATTTTTTTTAACTCACTTTGAACAGTAATAAGATCAATTGGTTCTCTATCTTCAAACAGATTCACTATAGCTTGATATATATTTGTGTGATCGGCTCTATAAAAATGACGGGGTTTTAAAAAATCTACAACTTTTATTAAAGCATCTGTATCTAATAGCAATGCTCCAAGAACTGATTTTTCAGCGTCTATATCCTGAGGAGGCACATTTGCTTTATTAGAAGTATTCATAATATTTTTTTGTGGGCAGTAACTTAATGTTTCTGATTCAACACTATTATAGTAGTTTCTTCAGGTATGTCACTTCTATTAGAGATCTTTAATTTCTCTTCTTTTTTTATAGAGCTTTTAGCACCCATTTCCTCTAAAAACTTTTCTAAAGTGTCCAAACCTAAATCAACAGAATCTTCTGTTTTATAGTGCATTGGTATAACAATTCCTGGTTCTAAAGAAGATATAACCTTAGCGGCGGCGGCGGCATTTATTGTGTACTTACCACCAACAGGTATAAGTAGTACATCTATATCAGTTAATTTTTCTAAAGTTTCTTTAGATAATTCATGACCTAAATCTCCTAAATGAAGTAAAGTAAAACCATCTATATCTATAGAGTAAATAGTACTTTTACCTCTTTCGGCACCTTCTTTGTCATCATGAAAAACTTGTAATCCATTTATAAACACATCGGATAATTCATATTCTCCAGGACCTTCTATTAATAATCTATAACCGGATACACCATCAATATAATGATGATCATCATGATTATGTGTAGTGAGTAATACATCACACTCTTGTTTTGGGAATTTGTATCCTATTTTTGGATCATAAGGATCAATTACTAAACTAATATCTTTACCTTTTATTTTGAAACTTGAATGTCCTATATATGTTATTTCCATGTACACATAGTAACATAGAAATATTACACACATCTAGCAATTAATTTAAATATTTTTGTTACATTACTCTAATTGAGATACAATTTACTTATGAAAATTTCAACACAACCATATAAAGGAGCCCGCGATTTTTATCCAGAAGAATTAAAAATACGAAACTATATATTTCAAACGTGGAGAAACATTTGTAAAAGATTTGGATATGAAGAATATGATGGACCTTTTTTAGAAAGTTTTGAACTTTATGAAGCTAAAAGTGGTGAAGAATTAGTAAACGAACAACTCTACTCCTTTATAGATAAGGGCGAAAGAAAAGTAGCAATAAGACCGGAGATGACACCTACTCTATCTAGAATGGTAGCTAATAAACACAAAGAGTTAACCAAACCAATTAGATGGTTTAGTATGCCTAACTTATGGAGATATGAAAAACCACAAAAAGGTAGATTAAGGGAACACTACCAACTCAATGTAGATACTTTTGGTACAAAAGGCACCGAAGCAGACTTAGAAATCATATCTATATTAGTAAATATAATGTTGGAGTTTGGCGCTACAGAAAAAATGTTTGAAGTAAGAATAAACAATAGAAGATTAATGGAAGATGTATACACAGAATTAGGCATACCTAAAGATAAATATCAAAAAATAGGAAAAGCTATAGATAAAAAACCTAAGATTTCACAAGAAGAATTTATAAAATTATTAAAAGATACAACATCTTTAGAGGACAGTGTGATTGACAGCCTATGTCACTTTTTAAACAATCCTAAAGAAGTAATAAAAAATATAGAGAATATGTCAGAGGGTGCCAGAGAAGTAAAAAAACTGCTAGAGCTACTCTCTTACATAGGACTAGATAAATACGTTAGATATGAACCTACTATCATGAGGGGGTTAGATTACTACACAGGAACTGTATTTGAAATATTTGATTTAAACCCAGTTAACGCAAGAGCTATTAGTGGTGGTGGAAGATATGATGATTTAGTAGAACTATTCATTGAAGAAAAAATACCAGGTGTAGGTTTTGGAATGGGAGATGTAACTATGAGAGACTTTTTAGAAACTTGGAAGCTACTCCCCGATTTATCTAATACATGCGAGTATCTAGTAACTATATGGCCAAGTGAAGATACTGTGTATTTAAAAGCTTCTTTAGAAATTGCAAATACTTTAAGAAATAAAAAGAAAGAAACACTAGTTTGGTTAGAAACCAATTCTAAATTAGAAAAACAACTCAAATTTGCAGATAAAAAAGGTGTAGAAAATGTCATAATTATTGGAGAGCAAGAAATAAAAGAAGGAACAGTAACTATTAAAAACCTCAAAAGCAGAGTACAAGAAACTAAAACTTTAGAAAAATTTTTCTCTGAGTTAAAATAGATAAAATGCAAAAAACATCACTGCCCACTCAAGTAATACTTGCACACGTTAGCCTATTAATTGCAGGTCTGATGTGGTCTGCAGCAGGACCTATTATTAAAATAACACTCGGATATATACCTCCAGCAACTTTTTTATTCTTAAGATTCTTAATTGTGGGAATAATACTACTACCCTACATGATATATGAATTACTTAAGACAAAAATAAATCCAAAAGATTACTTTAATTTATTCCTCTTAGGAATAACATCACAAAGTGCAATATATTTAGTATTCCTTGCCTATAAATACACTTCTGTATTGGACATAACAATTATAAGCGTTGTGGGATCTATTTTATCTGTATATCTAGGGCACTACTTTTATAAAGATAAAATTGACTCGAAACTAACTATTGGTTTAATACTAGCTTCTGCAGGCACCTTAATAGTATTTATAGAACCTCTATTTACAAACAATGTAGATACAATACACACTTCAGAGAGACTATTTGGAAATTTATTAGCACTACTCTATAACCTAGCATGGGTAATATTTTTAATATGGTCAAAAATGAGTATGGGAGAAAGATCTACAGAACTAAAAAAGACCTTGAAGTTTTTACATATAAAACCAATGAACCACCCCTACCCTGCAAATTTATTAGTATCTATATCTTTTTATATAGGACTTGTAACATTACTGCCATTTGCCTTATATGAAAACATTACATCAGGAGGAGTATTTAATATAATGACCCTAGATCCAATGGGTATATTTGGTCTCTTATACATGGCTATAGTATCCTCCATAATGGCATATATGCTATACGAATATGGATTGGAACATGCAAAAGTATCGGATACAGCAATATATGGCTACTTACATCCAATACTAACACTGCCATTTGCCTACTATTTAGTAGGGGAAATACCCAATATTTACATGATCGTAGGGGGAATAATTATAGGTGTAGGAGTAATTATTGCCGAAGCTAGAAAATCCTGATATACTGCAGAACGTATGAAAAAAGATATTCAACCACAAGTCTATACAGATTGCAAAGTGTCCTGCGCATGCGGTACCACTTTCACCACCATATCAACTCAAAAAGGTATTAGTGTCGAAATTTGTAGCAAATGTCACCCATTCTTTACAGGCCAACAAAGATTTGTAGACACCGAAGGTAGAATAGACACCTTTGAAAAGAAAGCTAAATTAATGGCTGAGAAAAAAGAAAAAGCATTAGCCATAAAAGAAGCTAAAACAAAAAGAACATCCTCTAAAACCACAGAGAAAAAACCAACCTTAAAAGACATACTTTCTAAAGAAGAAAACTAATTCAAGTCTGAAACAACTCTATATATGGATAATTTAGAAACAGAACTAAAATCAATTCAGCAAAAAATTGAAGATAACACACTTCTACTCTCTAAAGAAACAGATCCAGAAATGAAAACTCTTGTAGAAGAAGATATAAAACAGCTAGAAATACAAAAAGAAAGTATTCAAAAAACAATTGATTCTATAAATGGCATATATACTCCAATTGAGGAGGACGATGACCCCAGCCTAGATTTAAATCCAAACGTAGCAATATTAGAAATAAGAGCAGGTACGGGAGGAGAAGAAGCTTCTCTTTTTGCAAAAGACTTATTTAGAATGTATCAAAGATATGCTGAAAAAGTAAAATGGCACTTTGAAGAACAATTTATGTCCGAGAGTGAAACTGGGGGTATAAAAACAGCGGTAGCAGAGATACATGGTAAAGATGCATATGGTTTATTAAAAAATGAGTCAGGAGTACATAGGGTACAAAGAGTACCTTCTACGGAAGCTGCAGGGCGTATACACACGTCTGCCGCTACAATTGCTGTATTACCCAAGGTTAAGAAAATAAACATTGAAATTAAGCCAGAGGACCTTGGTTGGGAATTTTATAGAGCAGGTGGAAAAGGGGGTCAAAATGTTAACAAAGTTTCAACAGCAGTACGTTTAACACACATCCCTACTCAAACAATTATTGAATGCCAAGAAGAGCGAAGCCAAGGTAAAAACAGAGATAAAGCATTAGGAATATTAACTTCTAAACTATATACATTAATGCAAGAACAACAGGTTAAAAGTATTACGGATCTAAGAACCTCTCAAGTAGGTGGTGGAGATAGAAATGAAAAAATAAGGACATATAACTTTCCACAAGATAGAATAACCGATCATCGTTTAAATAAAAACTATCATAATATTTATGGAGTAATGGATGGAAGCATAGAGAAAATATTAGTAGATTGTTCTACCCTACTTTAAAACATCTTTTAATTAAAATTGTTTAGCTAACTCAACTGCTTTTTCTAATTGGGTGTCTTTAGATTGTTCTATATTCTCTTTAGTTATTTCTACTTCAACATCTGGAGTTATACCTATTTTATGAACCCAAGTTTTTTTAGGAGTTAGCCATTTTGCAATAGTTATATGTACTCCAGAACCATCTTTAAAGTCTTTGGCATCTTGAATAGTGCCCTTTCCAAAAGATTTCTTACCCACTAAAGTAACATTATTATTCTCTTTTAAAGAACCAGCTAAAATTTCAGACGCCGAGGCGCTACCTTCATCTATTAATACATAAATAGCAGGCACTTTCTGAAAAGCCCCTACTCTACTTGTATCATAAGGTATTTGAGTACCCTCTGGTGTTTCTTCATATAAAACAGTCTTATTTTTCATAAATTCACCAGCTAGGTATACGGCAGATTGCAAATAACCACCTGGGTTACCTCTTACATCTACTATCAAGGCGTCTAATTCTTTCATTTGAACAGTTAATTCAGAAACAGCTTTATCCCAATCTTTATTTGTTTCGCCGCCAAATCTACTAACTCTTATATAAGCGGTTCCATCTCCTTTATCTTCCCAAGTTACACTGGATACTGTTATTACATCTCTTATTATGGTTACATCTCGGGCTTCTTCATCACCTGTTTGTATATTAAGCTTAACTGGAGTTCCTTCTTTACCCCTAATTTTAAGCACAGCATCATTAACAGATAATCCATATGCAGATTCGCCATCAATAGCTAATATCTTATCTCCAGGTTTAAGACCAGCCTTTTTTGCAGGAGAGCCATCTAAAGGAGATACTATTATAAGTTGAGAATCTTTTAAACTAAGTTCAGCACCTATACCATGGTAAGTACCATTTAAAGCGTCTGTCATAGCCTTATTTACATCAGGAGATAAAAAAGAAGTATAAGGATCATCTAAGGAAGCTATCATTCCCGATATAGCTCCATAAAGCATTTTTTGATGATCTACAGGTCTTTCTAAATAAATAGTATCTATTAAATTCCATACTTCCCAAAATAATCCAAAGTCTATATTTTCTTTTGCAGGATACTGATTAATTATTTTAACTTCAGGAGGATTTTTTCTAAGTTCAAAGATGAAACCACGCTTACCAAAATAGTAACCACCATAAAAACCTAAAACCAATATTAATATAAGTGTTAAAAACTTTTGAAACTTAACAAATGGACTCATTATAAAACCAAAAAGAAGTTGGGCATAAATACTTCTATCAAATTACTATTTTTAGAGATCTTTACTAATATACTAGATTCATTAATTGTGTCAACAGTTCCCATATAACCAAAGTAAGGAGCTTGGAATATCTGCACAGTATCACCTATAGATAATTGTTTGAGAGGTTTTTTTACTACAGTATTATCTAGTTTCTCGGGCATAGGTACTCTAAACAAGTGTCTTTCAACATCAAAAAATACAAACCTACTAGAAATATTTTTTAATTCATCAAAAATAACTTTAGAGGTAGGAATTTCACCAAATCCCTCAAAAACCCCAAGACTTATGTTTTTACTCTTAGCAAATGTATACGCATCTTTAGAGACACTACCTGCAAGTAAGGTACTAAGATTCAAAGAATGTGCTTTCATAACAGTAGTTAACCCTACATGTCCTCCTATGTAAAATATTTTTCCAGAAACATCTTTTGTAAAGTTTTCTAAAAAGGATCCAATTAAAAGTTCAGAAGGATTTGGAAATACAATAAGTTCTCCAGAACAAATATTTCCACAAGTAACAGGCATCAAAAAATCTTTTGAAGAAATTTCTAATAATACCGATCTACCTTCTACTATATTTTTTACAGTACCCCAAGCTCCCGATAGTAATGTATATTCTCTTCCAGTTTCTTTAAATATCCAACGATCCTTTAAAATATCTTTTTCTAAAAAACCATTGTAAGGAGCGTGTATGTATTCTTTTTTAAATTTTCCTAATGTAGCTCCTTGACTTAATTTACCAAAATTAAGGTTTTCTAAAGGTTTAAATTTTTGAGGAAGTATTAATTGATTGTAAGATATTTTGCAGGAACCAAGGGGATTATAAGGAGATACTTTATCTCCAATTTTTACAGATATATCCCCTTTTTCTGGAAGTACTCTCTCTAAAAAAGTATTATTTCTATTGATTATTTTTCTTATAACAGGTACGTACATATTAGTTTTTTAATATCCTTAAGTAAGAATCTACTTTTCTAATATTTCCAAATGATTCAACTTTATTATCTCTAGTATCTACTATAATACCTAACTTACCACCAAATACAGTTTTTTCCACAGTTCCTATACTATGATTTTTAATTACTAGTCTATACTCACTTGTTTCTTCCAATGAATGTTTTTGTATAGTGTTCTTATCTACATCTATAACTTTGGCGTCTCCATTTTCACTAGATATAAGACATTCAACGCTCCCTTTTCCAGTTATCAATGTACCAACGTGTTCAATATTTGCTAAATTCAAACTTAATTTATCTTTTTCAGTAACAGTATTTAACATATTAAATAGTAATAAGGTATGAGTTCTATCTAAATAAATATCATAGACACCTGGAGTATGTATCAAACTAAACATATATAGATAGTCTAGATCACGCTCTTCTTCTGCATAAAAACGAGAACCCATAAAAACAATAGGTGTATTAGGATCCCATTTTATAGCTTTGTCCTTGGCTACCGCATCTAATACTTCTTTATCTAAAGTTAATTGAGAAGATAACTCTAAAGGACGTAAATTTGGATAAACACATTTGTTTACACTAAAGGTAGTATCTTCAGTAACATTCTTTAAAAATCCGTAAGAAGTGGAAGCTACCATAAAAAATTTAGTAGCAAATGCAAAGTCATTAACTAATACAGGATATATATTAGGCATATTATCAAATAATTTAACAAAACTTACTCTTTTAAATTTAGGGTCTTTAAACTCAGGAACTGCAACAAAACCAGATACATAAATATCACATTTATCAAACTCTACTCCATTCTTTTTACAAAATAGTTTTATTATTGTGGTATAAAACTCTTCTTCTGTAGTGTAATTAGAAAATAGATTTGGTAAGTATATATAAGGGGAATAAAAGAATTCATAATCAGTTTTACTCTTATATAAAAGGATACAAAGATTCGAGGTTCCAACATAGGCAGTAATTATAGGCATGTGTAAATGATATCAAATTTAGAGAAACTAAAAACCCCCACAATTTGTGGGGGTTTCTAGTCACCAAATGAAACGGTGATAATTACAATGCGTGTCTTTCTGTATAGGCTATTAAACCCATATATCTAGCTTTCTTAACTTCTGTTGATAAAGCTCTTTGATGTCTTGCACTTATACCAGAAACACTAGAAGGTAATATTTTACCTCTCTCACTTAAAAATCTTTTAAGCACTAATACGTCTTTATAGTTAGGAACTGTATTAGTTTGAGTAAAATAGCAATCTTTAGCTACTGGTTTTTTTGATCTTGGTTTTGTTTTATCGTTTTTCTTTATCATTTTTATTATTACTTGCTTGAACTATCTAAGTCCAAATCGTCTAAATTTATATCATCAAAGTTTATTTCTTCAGAAGATGTAGCGTTTCCACTACTTGGGAATTCACCATGATCGGAACCTTCTCCTTCGGAAGCACCGTTCTTAGGAGTTAAAATTATCATGTCTTCTACTACAACTTCAGTTTTATATTTCTTTGTACCAGTTGCTGGATCATCCCAATTTCTAGTTTGTAAACGACCTTCAACATAAACTTTTACACCTTTGGTAAGTAATTGACCACAGATTTCAGCTAATTTATTCCAAGCTACTACGTTATGAAAATCTGCTACTTGTTTTGTTTCTCCGTCTACTTTCCATTCTCTATTGGTTGCGATTACAAAACTTGCTACTGCTGTGTTTTGTGGTGTGTATCTAACTTCTGGATCTCTAGTTAGGTTACCAATTAACATTACTTTGTTAAGATTTCTAGTTGCCATAAAATTAATTCCCCTTATTTTTCAGTGTCAACAGCTGTTACTAAATATCTTACTACCTCAGGCATAAGGCTAAGTTTTGTCTTTAGTGTGGATACTTTATCAGCTGCTAAATCAAAATTTATTACGTCATAATACCCTTCAGTATTATGTTTCAATGCATACGCTAATTTTCTTTTACCCCAAAAACTAGTTTTGGTTACTTTACCGCTTAAAGAAGCTATAAGTTCTTGAGTCTTTTTAGAGACTTCTTTAGCTTTTTCTTCCCCAAGTTCTATTTTTATTATTGTCATTAATTCATACATAGTCGTAAGGCATTATACAAGCCAATATATCCTTTTGTCCAGGAGAATTATTCTACCCAGACTAGAAAAACTTTTTACTAAACGCTAAAGTGAAATTCTACAATATCCCCGTCTTTCATTACATAGTTCTTCCCTTCAAGTCTTATGTAACCCTTTTCCTTAGCTATTTTCATGCTCATGCATTCTTTTAAATGATCAAATCCCACTATTTCTGCGCTTATAAAGCCACGTTCAAAGTCTGTGTGTATTTTACCAGCTGCTTGGGGGGCTTTATCTCCCTTTTTGACTGTCCAAGCTCTAACTTCTTTAGGTCCTGCAGTTAAGAATGTTTGGAGTCCAAGCAGGTCGTAACCTTTTCTAATAATTCTATCTAAACCACTCTCAATCATTCCAAATTCTTTCATATATTCTAATCGGTCATTTTCTTCTAAAACAGCTAGCTCACTCTCTATTTTTGCACTAATTCTAAGGTTTTCATGAGAACCATAAATACCCTTTTGAGTATAGTTTTTTTGTACCTCGTTCTCACTAACGTTTAATACATAGATCATGGGCTTTAGCGTAAGCAGATTTAAATCTTTAAGGTACAATTGTTCCTCATCTGAGAGATCTAACTCATTTGCCATCTTATTTTGATTAAATGATTCCAACAATAATTTATAGAGTCTGTCCTTCTCTAAATTCTCTTTACTCTTATTACCACGTAATTCACTTTGTAAGTAACGGGTCTTTTTTTCTAATATATTTAAATCAGCTAGTATTAATTCTGTGTTTATGGTTATAGCGTCACTTTGAGGGTCTACAGATCCGGCACGAATTACGTTTTCGTCTTCAAAGGCACGCACCACTTGTATTATTGCATCTACCCCACGTATGTGACCCAAAAACTCATTACCAAGACCTTCTCCTTGAGAAGCACCTTTAACAAGACCGGCTATGTCATAAAATTGGATCATCGCAGGCACTATTTTCTCAGGAATGTCTCTGTTACCTGCCTTTGTTCCGAAGTCATTTTGTACTATCTTGGATAATATTTGTAATCGTTCATCAGGAACATCAACGATTCCTACATTAGGTTCAATGGTTGCAAAAGGGTAATTAGCAGCAAGCGCTGCCTGTCTTTTAAGTAATGCGTTAAATAGTGTGGACTTCCCTACGTTAGGTAGACCTACAATTCCAATAGATAAACTCATGAATGGATTGTATCAGTAATATGAGGTTTGAACTAGAGTATTAAACTCTTATTTTAAGATATCTGAAAATTTAGCTACTAATGTTTCTTTATCTAATTCTGTATCTAGTGGGTATAACGTTTTAACATAAGATAATATTTTATTCATATTATCTAAAAGATTCTTATCTGGAGAGACTGTAAACTTTTCAGGATGAGAGGCACTAAAATTACTATCATCCTTATCAAAATACTTAAAACCCATAATACCTAATTTTTTGTGCTGAACAGTAACTTCTCCTGTTTTATCACTATCCATAATCTCAATATCCTCTTTGTGTATGGAATTTATGCCATTTCTATTTTGTAATACCCAATCTAAAAAGTAAGAAACGCGTTCTTCAACGGGTAAGTTATCAAATTCAGTGCGTCTGGAATTTTCAGGCTTCTCCTGTACCAAAGATTTTAAAATATGTCTTAGTGGTATCTCCGAATCTGCTTTTTCCAAAAAGAAGTAGGTATTAGATATAGTGGAATAAAAAAAGCGCCTGAATCAAAAGATCCAAGCGCCCGGATAATGGCTAATTGTGACACTTTCCTTTGCGGGCTTTATCCCATTCGATAGAGAGTATGCAGGGTGTCAAACTGCTCTCTATTATATATAACCTCGACGCTAGAGGTCTGCTAGTGGTTTTAAATATGAGCTTTGCATCTCATACTACGTATATACATATTAATATGTACACCACATGATTGATCCTTGTTATATCAGATCAAACAATACCAAGTCTTTTTATACAAATCCTTGCACCCAATAAATCTGGGAGGATGTGCGCTTGGTAACATCCGATGTAATGAATTACATCGTCACTTCAAAAAACAGCTCTTCACTGTTATACCGAGAACTGTAAAGAAACTGAAAAGTATTTGGTACATCTTTAGAGGGCATTATTACTGCATTGCCGTGAAGAGGACCCAATAAAAACCTTTCAGAATAATCAAAAGTTCCATTAACGTCCCCAGCCGTGGCTTCCCTCCTATACGGTTCATGATTTACATCTATTCCAGAAGCAATCAACCGTACCCCAACGAAAGTAAGCTTTTTGATTTCAGGATATCGGGATAGTACGGATACCCAAATTTGATCCATCCTATGATCAAGATGGTGTTGGGTCACAAACACGTCCACATCTGCTGTTTTAAATTCAAAAGCCATTTTATTCTCCTTAACCAATAGTCTCAAGAAACACTTAATCTAGTATTTCTTGGAAAAAACAAAACAACCTTTGATAAGATTATCTTCTTTTAAACAAGAAAAATGCTAAACGAGACCTAACTGGATTCTACTAAATACTAAAAAACAAATATCTTTAGTACTAAATAGAACTCAGGACATATTGGAAAAACCAACATGTCCTGACAAAAAGAAAATAATAGCGTTTACTTCTCGTCCCCCGTAGCAAAGGTTGCAAAACCGTACCAGTTTATCCACTAGCGTAAATACGCCTATTACATGTGGCTTCAGTCGGAATTGAGCTATGGCCTTTGATAAAGCTAATACTTTTTATAAAGGATTAACAATTAGTTTGCCGGCCTGTAAGGCATCGACAAAACCTTCACGTAACCCGCCAACTTCATGGACCAAACCAACATACGCGTTGGCGTGCTCCAAGATAAAGGCGGTGTGGAAATTCATTCCACCACGAGGTTGATATAGAATCGTTCCAGCTTCCAGAATTACCTTCTTTTGTGGGTGTGAATTGGGGTAAAAGTATTCTTCCCCGCCTTCAGCCTCAAACACATCCGCAATCGTAACCCCAAAATTGGGATTTTGAGAGGATCCAACGGGGCCATCATAACGATAGTCACCATTACGATCCCGTGTAATTCCGCATGCCGGGACACTTTCCCTAGTATCAACCACTACAGCTATCTTTTTTAACATTTTTTCTCCTTCGCACTAATTTGTGCGATTTTTTGATATATTCTCTCTAGATATTCCCCAAGCGAGGATACCTTAAAAGAACAACAATATTATACCCTATAGTACTTATACTGTCAATCTAAACACCTAAAAAACAAACTAAAAAGGGGATCAAAATGCTATCATTTATATAATGCCTAACAAAAAGATATTTAACATAACACCCCTAATATTAACCTTGTTATTAACACCAAAAGTATGGGCTGACGCTACCCCACCTCTTACCACAATATCTAAAAATCCAATTAATCCAAATGGCTCTGAAAACTGGTACACCACTCCTGTACAAATAACCCTAAACGGAACTGACTTAGAAAGTGGAATAAAAGAAATAAACTACAGAATAAATTCAGGTGAATGGGAAAAATCATCTTTCTATCAAACACTAAATCTAGCCCCTAATCCCTCTTTTGAAAACAACGGATTTGCAGGTTGGGATGTATCTGTATTAGATCAATATATAAATGCCTCTATAGATACCACTACGTACGCACCTTCTTTTAACAACACTTCTGTGAAATTAATATCCAGTGGCCTAGGTTGGCATGGGATACATAATTTAAATAACTTTGCTGTGGCAGAACCCTATATAAATATGACTGCATCTGCCTGGATAAAAACAAATGGAGTATCTCAAACAGCCTATTTTAAAATATATGCAGTATCCATGGATGAGAACAACAACATAGTTAAAACATATTTAGGACAAAGTAGTACCACAAATGGCACCGAAGATTGGAAAAAAGTATCAAGTACATTTACTACCTCACATGCAAACACAATAGGTATAGTACTAGATATAGGACTAGAAGGAACTGGAACCATATGGATAGATGCAATTAATATAAGTAAAGCTACCCTACAACCTCAAACATCAGTATATATAAGTAGTGATGGTAACAACACAATACAATATTATAGTGTGGATCAAGCAGGTAATATTGAAACTACAAAAAATATAGACATAAAAATAGATCAAACTCCTCCCCAAAATTGGAACACTACAACCACTACCCATAATTTATCTGATCCTGACTATATGTTAACAGTACAAACTAGCGTAGAAGATACTATATCAGGGTTATCTAACCTAACAAAAGAATTCCAATACAAAACTGAAACCTCCTATGGAACATACTCTAATATAGTAGACTGTGGATCTACCTGGAACGAAGATAATTGGAATACCCTTTCAACATATCCCGCTAATTCAGGTAATCATTACGCCACCCTGACTACTCCTAAAATTAATTTTTGTGACAATTTATGGAACAAATGCAAATCAGTAAGATTTAAAGCAATAGATGTAGCAGGAAACCAATCAACAAAAGAATACTGTATAAATGGACCTTGGATAAAAACATCAAATGGAGGAAAAGTTAAAGCCAATTACGGAATAAATATGACAGCAGAAGCACCAGAAGATAACAGTGATGGGTTAATAGAGAGTGGAACCACCCTAGCAGAATTTTTTAAAACATCTAATAACCATATAGCAAAAGAATCCACTAAATTAAATAACAGTAGTTATGAAAGTTTATGGAATAAGACAACAAATAAAACAGAAGTAACAGAACTAAATACTAACAGTGGTAGTTATTATGTAACCGGTAACTTAACAATTAACTCGTTACCAAGTAATTTTAGTACAAGTAACTTTAATCAAATAATATTTGTTAACGGGAAACTAACAATTAACACAGACATAGAAACTTCTAACACCTCTACCCTACTTTTTGTAGTTAAAGGAGATATAGAAATTAATAAAACAGTAGAAAAAATACAAAGTTCAATATATACAGACCAAAACTTTTATACCGCATATGATATAAATCAATTTGAAATAACATTACCATTAGAGTCAAAAGGTTCTTTTAGTGCTAACAAATTTTATTTACAACGAAACCTAACACTAAACAACCTACCCACAGAACATTTTATATATGAACCTAAATATTTAATAAACCTAAAACCTTATATAAAAGAATCACAGATTGAGTGGAATAATTAAATACTCTACGTAAATTAATACAGGTTTTTCCTTGAAATTGAATATAATAGCCACTAGAGGTATACTATGGAAAAATCCAAACTGAAAGGAAAATCATGACAAACATAGAAAATATTAACGACCCTTGGCTTATTATACCCCTCGCAATCCTTGGCCTTGGAATTTTGATCTGGGGTACATGGGAGTTTTTTATCTCCCCATCACTACCCAAAAAGGCAAAGAAAGAAGTAACACAGGTATATCTTGGAGTGGGTATTTACACCTTCACAGGAACGGCAACCAAACATCCTTCCGGCACCCTTATAAAAGGGACTATGTACGTGAAAGATCAGGATCAAAGGGAACCCTGGGATATCCACTTTTGGATACCCGCGGACGTATCTTTGAAAGAAATAAGTCTGGAATATCACTCAGGCTCGCTCTACAAGGGGTTCTGTTTACGCAATGGGAGGAAAATGTACCTGGCGAACACCGAAAGGGTTGTTAGCCACAATATGTAGAAACCAAAAAAGCACTGGATTCATCCAGTGCTTTTTCCTTTTATATTGACTTTATTTTAAATATTATAGAAACAATACTTAAACTCTTCTTCTTAACTCGAACGAACCATCTGTATTATCTGAAACAATATAACCTTTACTAATAATATCTTTTCTAACCATATCTGCCTTATCCCAAATACCATTTTTTCTATACTCTGCTCTGTTTCTAGCTAAGTTAACTATTTCATCAGGTATTTCAAAACCAACATGATCATCAATATTAAATCCTAAAACTTGATCCATTTTTAATAAGGTAGCTACCTTTATAGGATCAGGTAAATCACTCTTTAACAATTCCCAAACAACTGCTAAAGCTCTTGGCATATTTAAATCATTATCTAAAGCATCATTAAACTTATCTATATGCTTCTCAGAAATAGGAGCATCTGCCTTTTCTGTAAGAGAAGATACTATTTCATATAATTTATATAATGAATTCTGAGCATTTTTTAGAGCAGTCCAAGAGAAACTTAGGGGACTCCTATAGTGAGCTGTCATATATAAGTATCTAAGAGCTAAAGGCTTAAAATCTTTTTCTATTACATCAGATACTGTATATACATTACCTAAACTCTTACTCATTTTGTCCTCTTCAATATTTAAAAACCCACCATGTATCCAATATTTAACAAACTTTTTGTCTGTAGAAGCTTCACTTTGAGCTATTTCGTTTTGGTGATGAATCATTTTTAAATCTTCTGCACCCAAATGAATATCAATAGTATCTCCTAGCTCTGTTAAACACATTGCAGAACACTCAATATGCCAACCTGGGAAACCTTTACCCCAAGGAGACATCCACTCTTGTTGTCTTTTTTCAGAAGCATTAGAAAACTTCCATAATGCAAAATCTGTAGAATTTTTCTTTTCTGGATTTATATCAACTCTGGCACCCTCTTTAATATTCTCAGGTTTTAATCCAGATAACTGACCGTAATTATCAAATTTAGAAGTATCAAAATAAACACCATCAGAAGTGTTATAGGTATAACCTTTTTCTTCTAGAGATTTAATTAATTTAATTTGTTGTTCAATATAAGCAGTAGCTTTTGTAAATTTAATAGGTCTAGTTAAGTTTAGTTTGTCATAGTCTTCTAAAAATCTGTTGGTATAAAAATCTACAATATCTTTTGCACTTTTACCCTCTTCCTTAGCACTCTGTTCTAATCTATCTGCACCCTCGTCTGCGTTACTCAATAAATGCCCGACATCAGTAATGTTCATTACAAATTTCACATTGTAACCATTAAACTTTAATGTTCTATATATTAAGTCTGAAAGAGTATAGGTTCTAAAATTTCCAATATGGGCATCTTTATAAACAGTAGGTCCACAGGCATACATTGTCACAGTCTCTGGGTTCAACGGTTTAAAATCTACAACTTTTTTGTAAATTGAATTATAAAATCTCATAGTCTAGTAGATTCTATCATATAATGTCAATTGAATTAAACTTCTCTTCTACCTTCTAAAGCTCTACTTAAAGTAATATCATCTGCGTATTCTATATCCCCACCAACAGGCAATCCTCTAGCTATTCTGGTTACTCTCACTTGATCCTCTAAAAACTTCTCTCTTATAAGCCTGGTAATATACATAGCAGTAGACTCCCCCTCCATACTAGAATTAGTAGCCAATATTATTTCTACTGTCTTTTTAGGAGTATCAGAAGTATCTTCAAATACATTTTCTTCAGTAAGACCTTCTAATCTTGTTATCAAATCTTTTATAAATAATTCATCAGGTCCTATGTTATTTAAAGGATCTATAATTCCATGCAGTATATGATAAGTTCCTCTAAACCCAGATTTTTCTATAGCAAAAGAATCTAAAGAAGATGCTACAACAACTATCTTTCTTTTATCCCTATTAATATCTTCACATATAGAACACTTAGAATTCTCTGACACATTTTTACATACTTCACAAAGTCTAGTCTTATTCTTTAATGCAACCAAACTATCTGCAAAACTCTCAAGCTCATTTTGAGGAAAATGTAGTAATTGAAAAACAAGTCTTTGAGCTGTTTTAGGCCCTATACCGGGTAATCTTTCAAAATGGTCTATTAATCTAATTATTGGATTTGGTAGTTTCACTGGATTATTCTAACTACAGGGGTAATCCCCCGTCAAATACATTCATTATCTCAGAGGCATCTACTGGCACAACATTAACATCTGTAAGTACTCCAACTTCTCTATCCTTAAGCTTTTTAGGTTTGTTATCACTTACTTCACAAACTACACTTAAAGGTTTTCCAAAAATATCTTTTAAAACAGCTTCTAATACTTCCCTATTCTTGGTGTGTTCCAAACGTTCTTTATGAAAGGAAAAATAAACTTCTAATACTAAAAATTTACCTTTAACTTCTATTAAACGAGTAGACTTCAACATTGCTAATATAGATCCATTTATTTCTTGAACTTTAACTAAAAGCTCTTCCCACTTAGATGCAACCTCCTCTACACTAATCATCACTTCAGAGGAAACTCCTAGATCTTTTTTATAATCATCCTCAATCGGTTTTCTTGAAGAAGAAGGTTTATTAGAAGTAGAAAGAACGTTTTTGTATTCTTTTGTATTAGCAGTTTCCTTAGTGGCTGGTTTTGTATTAGATGTGGGTGCGGATCCTATCTTAGATCCTCCATTTGAATTAGTAATTGGTGTCTTTGGTATATTAGAGGACGAGATAGTAGCTGAAAATTCTTGCCCATAATTACATACTTCAACAATAGCTATTTCTAAAGGTAATTGGGTAATAAAAGATTTTTTCAAATTGTCATATGCAGTAGAAAACTTTTCTAAAGAAAATACTACCCAAGGTATAGAAACTTCTTTTGATTGAGCCATAAAAAGAGTTGCTATTTCATCAGGAAAATCAAAATATTCTTTTGGAAATCCAGATTTGAATAATAATAAATTTCTAAGGTAGTGAATTGTATCTCCTAACCATATATGTAAATCATTACCAGATTCATAAATTGTATTTATCAGTTCTAAAGAAGCACCAGAATTTTTATTAAAAATAAGAGAAACAAAATCTATTATTACCTCTTTATTCGAATAGTTAGTAATAGAAGATAAAGAAATACCCCCTTCAAGAACTTGTTGTAATAATGTTTCAGCATCTCTAAAACCACCAAAAGATGCTCCAGCTACTTTAGATAAGAAATCATCTTGTACGCTATGCCCTTCAGATTCGGCAATAAATTTTAACTTAGTAGTAAGCTGTGAAACAGTAGCTCTTTTAAATCTAAAAACCTGACATCTAGATTTAACAGTATCTGGAACTTTGTGGATTTCAGTCGTACATAAAATAAAGGTTACATGTGCAGGAGGTTCTTCTAGAGTCTTAAGTAGCGCATTAAACGCAGGGGGAGTTAACATGTGTACCTCATCTACGATATATACCTTATGTTTACCATAAGAAGGTGCAAGGTTTATATGATCCTGAAGACTTCTAATGTCATCAATACCCCTATTACTTGCAGCATCAATCTCAATAAGATCGGGAAGAGAACCATTCTTAACAGCCAAACACATATCACAGGTATCACAGGGATCCCCCGTTTTGGATAGATTAGAACAGTTTAATGCTTTTGCAAGTATTCTAGCAGTGGAGGTCTTACCAGTACCCCTAGGACCCACAAAAAGGTAGGCATGAGCGGTTTTATCAGTAGATACTTGTTTAGCCAAAGCATCTGCTGCTTCATTAGGACGAGATATTTCGCTAAAAGTTTGTGGACGATATTTTGTATAAAACACTAACTAAAGTATATTTTAACTCTGAATATCTTCAACTAATATATATTGGTTCAAATCAATATTTCTAAGTTCCTCTAATTCCTTGTTACTAAAATCTCCGAGTACGTAATCAACAGTGGGTTTGGGGTTAGTAGGTCTTCCAATACCAATTCTAACTCTCCAAAAATCCTTGGTTCCCAATTTTTGGATAATATCCTCTACACCATTATGGCCTGCAGAGGTTTTACCAAAGTGTTTTTTTATAACACCAAACTCTAAATCTAAATCATCATGAACAACTATGATATTTTTAGGCTCTATTTTATAAAACTTACTCATTTTTAATACAGCACTCCCAGAATTATTCATAAATGTCTGTGGTTTACATAAATATAAATCCTTAATCTGAGTAGTTAAAGAGTTCGCTTTTGCAAAAGTTTGAAATTTTGAGTCATTTTTTTCAGCAAATTTATCTAAAAAAATAAATCCTACATTATGTCTGTTAAATTCATATTCTTTTCCGGGGTTACCTAAACCTACTATTAATTTCATTTTTTCCTTTTAACACCGTGTGTTTCTTCTTCATCATCATGGGGATGATGTACTCCCAAAAGGTGTAAAACTCCATGCGAAACTAATTCAGCTATTTCATGTTCCACATCATTATCATATTCCGCCATCTGGCGGACTGCTTGATCTTTATTAACCACTATATCTCCAATATACTCAGTACCATCCTCCAAAACCTCATTTACAGGAAAAGACAATACATCAGTAGTATAGTCACGATCTAAGTGTTTTTTATTTAAATCTTGAAGTTCTTTATCCCCCGCTATAGTTATGGATATATATTTATTTGGAATCATCTTGTTGGTAAGTCTAATTCAAAAGGAAATAATTTAGCAAATTCTTTTAAAATTTGTAATTCATTTGTTTCTTTTTCTACTAAGTCTGCTCTATTGCCTTTTTCATACAGTTCAATAGATTGATTTCTTTCTTTTATTTGCTTTCTTATTATTTTAAAAGCAATATCGTCGGTAATAACTTCACCGGAGGGTCTTAATTCTATTGCTTTTTCTTGTACTTTAGACAAGAAATACCTTAAAACACCAAGTCTTAAGGTATCCTTGGCTTTACTATATTCAATTAATTTACTTTTTAATTGATCAATTATCATCTTTTTTATTTCTTGTATTTGTTTTCAAGCTTTATTTTTCTTGCTACTTCTTTAGCTTTTTGTCTTTTCAATTCACTAGGTTTAATGAATCTGACATGATCTTTAATATATTGCAAATCACCAGCCTTCAAAACTTCTCTATTAAACCTGCGTAAAGCTTGTTCCAAAGATTCACCATTTCTAACTTTTACTTTAGCCATAATCAAAAAGTCATTGACCTAACAGTCAATAACCGTACAGAACACCTCCTTAGTGTACTTTAAAAATTGAAAACCTTAAATTCAGTATATCTACGAATCGATATTTTATCAAATAAACATATTATTGGCGAGGCTTTATCTAAAGGAAATTATAATACTATATCTTTAATTGTTATTAATACGAAAAGACTTAACAACAAAAACATGCCAATTCCATGTATTTTAGCTTCTAACTCTTGATTTACCTTTTTACCACCACGTAATAATTCAATTAAAATAAATAATAATCGTCCCCCATCAAGAGCAGGGATAGGCAAAATATTCAAAAACCCAAGGGATAAAGACAACATTGCAGTAAAATCAATTAAACTCAACAATAAGTTACCTTTAGAGTATTTAAGAATACTACCTACTATATTATATATGCCCACAGGCCCTGAAACGCTTTCTGAGACAGGAGAAATGTCTCCACTAGATACAGACATGCCTATAACTTTCTTAAGGGAACTCATGGAATAATCCAAAACATTATAGGAATGTAAAAATCCCACCATAAGTTTATCTTTAGTACCGGTGTAATCTAATTTAATAGATTTTCCTAAATAGACGCCTAAAACTGGTTCCCCATTTTCGGAAATTATTGGTTTAAATGTATAAGTAGCCAGATCACCCGCAGGATATTTTTCTACCGAAACACTAACACTTTCGTAATTTTTAGCTACTTGAGCTTTTATAGAAGATGCATCAGAAACAGTGGTTCCATTAACTTGTAATATAGTGTCACCTAGAGATAGTCCGGAAGAAAAAGCAGGAGAAGTATCTAATATATTCATAATTACAGTATTTCGTTTTTCCTCACGACCAAATTTAAATTCATGATCAAATATCAAAGGCATGCTAAATGTTTTATACCCAGTGTAAAAAAAGAAAATATAGTACAAAAATATGGCTAGTAAGAAGTTCATTACAACCCCTGCTACTATAATTAATAACCTTTTGTACCATGGCTTAGAAATAAAACTATGAGGATCTTTAAGAAGTTTTTCATCAAAAGAATCTTCACCATAAAGTCTTACAAAACCACCAAATGGTAACCAGTTTAAAGAATACAAGGTTTCACCTATTTTTTTACCAAATATTCTAGGAGGGATACCTAATCCAAATTCTTCTACCTTAACACCGCTTTTTTTAGCAGTTATATAGTGTCCAAACTCATGTATTAAAACTAAAAGAGACAAAATTAGGATAAATATTAATATAGTCATTTATTAAACCTTAAGGAGTTCTTGCTTTTTAACTTCAGCTAATTCTTCTAACTTTTCCACATATTCCTTTACTATCTTCTCTACTTCATCTTTTTGAGTAAATTTTTCATCTTCACCAATTAACTTCTCTGTAAATTCTTTTTCTATGTCTTTCATTGTTTCTTGACGGGTACTTCTAATAGATTGTTTTATTTCTTCCACTTTAGCCGTAACACCTTTAACCAAGTCTTTTCTTCTATCTTCTGTTAAAGGAGGTACGGGAATACGAACTCTATCAGAGTCTTCTACAGGGTTAAGGTTTAAGTCACTCTCTCTTATGGATTTTGTAATAGCACTAAGAAGACTTTTATCCCAGGGAGTTATAGCCAATGTTTGATTATCTAGTAATACAATAGAACCTAACTCTTTTAGAGTCATTTTGGAACCATATACATCTGCTTTTACATCAGCGATTAAAGAAGAATTTGCTTTTCCAGTCCTAATATTAGTTAGTTCGTTACGAAAAAATTCTAAAGATTTTTCTAACTTAGATTTAAGTTCACTTTTATTCATAGGATTATTTTAACAGATACTAAATTAGATAACACTAAATTTAGCAAAGTTTTTTAATTCTACTTTTTCACCAGTTCTAGCTATAACATCTTCTATTAAATTAGCTATTGTTTTGCTAGTATCTTTAATAAATTCAGAAGCTAATAGTTCTTCTAAATTAGCAAAATCATCGGTACATACTTGAAGTGAAATATTATGACATAAAGCTTTGAATTCATCTGTTTTTGCAACAAAATCAGTTTCACAACCAACATGTATTAAACTACCTATTTTTCCACCAGCATGAATGTAAGCGTGTACTAAACCATCTGCAGTAGTTCTGTCAGCTCTCTTTTCAGCCTTTTTAGAAGCTTTTTTCATTAACTCAGCTAATGCTTTTGCATAATCCCCATTAGCTTCTTCTAAAGCTTGTTTAACTTCTACAACACCAGCACCAGATTCTTCTCTTAGTTTTTTTATATCTTGCATGTTCATGTTATTTATTTCCTTTTTTTGCAGGTTTTTCTGCTACCTTTTTATCCTTAGATACAACTGCTTTTTTAGCAGGAGCTTTTTCTTCTTTTTTAGTTTCTACTTTTACAGCTTCTTTTACAATAGGTTTTTCTACAACCTTAACTTCTTCTTTTTTTACGGCTACAACAGGAGTAGTTACTTTAACAGGCTCTGCTTTTTTCTCAACTAAAGATTTTGCATAAGCCATATAACCTTCTTCAATTGCATCAGATAATGTTTTAACTATTATAGCTGCGGATTTTATAGCATCATCGTTTCCTGGGATAGGAAAATCTATTTCTCTAACGTCAGAGTTTGTATCTATTAAAGAAACAACTTTAATGCCGGATTGTCTAGCTTCTCTAATTGCTGTTTTTTCTCTTTTTGGATCTATAACAAACATAGCTTGGGGTATTTCATTCATACCTATTAAACCACCAACTTTTCTTGTTAATTTTTCTATTTCTCTATCTATCATTAATCTTTCTTTTTTTGTGTATTTTGCAAATTCACCAGATTCTCGACCTTTTATGTAGTCAGTAAGTTTTTTTACACTCTTTTTAATTATAGGTAAGTTTGAAATAGTACCACCTAACCATCTATCGGTTACATATAAAGCACCACATCTTTTAGCTTCTAATTCTATTATGTCTCTGGATTGTTTTTTTGTACCAACAAATACTACTTTTCCACCTTTTTTTGCAATTTCATAAAGGTGATTACTTGCTACTTCTAATCTTTCATGAGTTTTTTGTAAGTCTATTATATGAATACCATTTTTAGCGGTATAAATAAATTTACCCATTGTAGGGTGCCATCTTCTTACTTGGTGTCCAAAGTGGACTCCTGCTTCAAACAAATCACTTATTGTAGGTATTTTCATAATTATTAAATTATTTCTAGAGGGATAAACAAATATATACGTTTATTAAAAGGTTTATCCTCTCTTTAAGTTTTGAAATCAAATCAAGTTTAATTTCTCACCCAAGGGCTAAAATAGCCAGAGAGCCTTGGGACAGAGGTATATTACCATGAGATATAAATATTTGAAATAGTATTAGAAAAAGCAGGGAGGCCACAAGGACCTCCCCCACCCTATATAATCCCCACAAAGTGAAGGATCAGCAGGGTCCAACTTACGAGAGTCAAAACGCCATGCCAAGTTATAGCAGCTGCAACAGCTCGGAACTCCAGGCTATTATGGTCATGTGCACCCCCGGGCAACTTTGGAAGGGCAATCATATGTTGGGGCAAATACAAAAGCGCCCCTACCAATGCCACCCAAAAGGACCAGTGCATGAATAACATTGAAACAATGACAGCCAGTAGACTTGCCCAAAACAAACCACGGGCAAAGCGTCCGTTTAAATCGTAACAAGGATTAGCAGTGATTTTCATTCAGTCTCCTTCAAAGGTTTTTATATTAAAATCTGTAAATCGATATTACACCAGGTAACCTAGTAGGACAACTAGTGCCACAGTGAAAAAATAAAAACAGAAGATATAAACGAAACACTATAAAAAGCGCCTCTCATCTCTATAAATATTCTAAATTTTTCACTAGTGGTATCCTCTTTAACCCCACAACAAATGGAATTAACTATAGGTATATTAAGGGAATACCAGTACAAGAGTGTCCAACTCAAAATGCCAAGTAAAGGAAACATCAAAAACTCGCTTCCAACTTCCTTAAATAAGACAAATTCCCCTATATTAAATAAAAGGAGAAACACATCTGACCATTTCAGTAGTAATTTATATTTTTTTGTAACCATTGCTTCTCCCATTAGGTTTAAGTATATTTTTCGATATTCTATCATTAATATTATCGTGATAGTATAAATAAGTTTTCTGCCCAATGGTTTTTAAAGCAACTAAAGAGTAATTAAAATGCAAAATAAATCTTTATATATAGTAATAGAGGGAACAATAGGTACTGGAAAAACTACCCAATCAAAAAAACTATGCGAATGGTTAAAAGAAACAAATCCCCAAAGAGAGGTTAAATGGACAAGAGAACCAGGAGGTACAGAGATAGCAGAGGATATTAGAAGTACCGTACAGGGTAAAAAATATAACGAAGAAATGGAACCTATTTGTGAAGCTTATTTATATGCCTCCTCACGAGCCCAATCTCTTAGAAAAGTAGTAAAGCCAATACTAGATAATGGGGGAATTGTAGTTGCAGACAGAAGTTTTTTAACAAGTGTAGCGAATCAAGGAGGTGGAAGAGGCATTAGCATTGACCAAATATTACATATAAATACCCCTGCTATTGAAGGATTTATACCTAATATAGTTCTCTACTTTGATTTAGATATAGAAGTAGGATTACAAAGGGTATTTGATTCTGATGGAGATAAATTTGAATCTTTAGGAATAGATTTCTATAAAAAGGTACAACAAGGATATAACGAGATACAAAAGAAAGAAGGATATTTTGATAAGTGGATAAATATAGATGCAAGTGGTACTGAAGATGAAGTTTTTGAGAGAATAAAAAATTCTGTTAGTCCTTATATAAGATGAGAAAGATAACACCTGCCGTGTAGCAGGTGTCATTTAAAAACACTTGGGGCACGTTACCTACGAATAACACGCCAAATGTTACGGCGTTTACCCCCGTTAATATCAACACGATTGGATTGCCATTGCATTTCCTGTACCAATCGTCCGATGTTTCTGTCAACCCTTACCCAAAGGGCGGCCAGTTTTGCAGGGGTATCGTACCGAACCTTCTTCTCCGTATCCACCCCGTAAAACAATTGTTTGATCTTCTGTTTACCCCCATGCAGCTTGAGGATCGCGGTGGAAGCCGCAACAGCATCGGGGTTTGTCGTACCGTCCTCATTAAAAGTGAGGAGTTTGAGGATCGTGGAAAACCATCGGAATCGCATAAAAATCTCCTTTGTGTACATTAAGAATAGAATATTTTGGATGAATTATATCAAAAGTTTAAGAACTTTTCTTCTTGGTTACTCTTTTAGCCTTAGCAGGGGATTTTTTAGCTTTAGTTTTTTCAACTACCTTAACAGCAGTTGTTGATTTTTCAGCTTCAGTAGTACCTTTAGCAAGTTCTGCAGCTTCCCTCTTTGCCTTTTTTAAGTTACCACTGTGTTTTTCTGGATCATATTTAAAATCTGGGTTTCTTGGATCTTGCCAACTACTAAAATCACAATTTGGATAATTACTACAACCAAAAAATTCTCTTCCTTTTGCTTTTTTAAGAACAACATCTCCATCTTTACACTTTGGACAAGGTACCCCAATTTTTTCTAAAAATGGTTTTGCAGTTTTGCATTTTGGATAGTTACTACATGCTAAAAATTTACCAAATCTTCCTTTCCTTAGTATAAAGGTACCAGTTTCACAGTTAGGACATTTACCAAAATCTTCTATTTCTTTACCATCTTCGTCTAATACTTTGTCCTCTTCTAAAGGCTCCGCATATTTACAATCTGGATAATTAGAACAACTCAAAAACTTACCAAATTTCCCAAGTTTAACATTCAACACTCCCCCACATTCAGGGCATTTTTTATCAGTTACTTCTAGTGTAGTAACATCTTGTTTATGAAGGATTTTATCTTTTTCTATTAAGTCTTTTTCAAAGGGTAAGTAAAAATCTCTAATAACAGGTACCCATTTTATTTTACCTTCTGCTACATCATCTAAAGTATCTTCCATTTTTGCAGTAAAGTCGTAGTCAACAATATTTGGAAAATTATTAACGAGTAAATCATTTACTACATAAGCAACATCTGTGGGTACAAAATATCTACCCTCTTTAATAACATAACCACGAGCTTGTATAGTAGATAATGTAGGAGCATATGTAGAAGGTCTACCAATACCCATTTCTTCCAAGGCTTTAATTAAAGTAGCATCACTATATCTTGCAGGAGGTTGTGTGAAGTGTTGAATATTATCTACGGTACCTACTAATACATTCTCTTTTTCTACATACTCAGGTAACGGATTTAACTCATTAGAGGATTCTTTAATACCTAAAAAAGAATCTGTAGCTAACCATCCATCAAATTTTATTACAGAACCGGATGCTCTAAATTTATAACCTTGATCAGACACAATTGTCATAGATGTTTGATCATACAATGCATTACTCATTTGACTCTCAACAGCGCGTTTCCACACAGTTGTATATACTTTTACTTCATCAATTGTCATTCCTTTTAAATGGGAAGGTAATCTGTTTAAGTCAGTAGGTCTTATAGCTTCGTGGGCTTCTTGAGCATTTTTTTCTTTCGTTTTATATAAATTGGCAGAATCTGGTAAATAGTTTTTACCAAAATTAGTTTGTACAAAACCTCTAACAGCATTAATAAACTCAGGAGCTAAATTTAAAGAGTCAGTTCTATGGTATGTAATGAAACCATGTTCAAATAGTTTTTGTGCAGACATCATTGTTTTCTTTGCAGTAAATCCATATTGATTAGACATGGTTTGTTGTAAGGTTGAAGTCTTTAATGGAGGATTTGGATTCTTTTTACGTTCAGATTTTTTAACTTCATCAATTTGAAATTTATCTTTAGATATATCTTCTTTTAATTTTTCAGCAATGTCTCCATTTGGAACAGTTTCTTTAGAAACTAATTCGGCAGTAAAGGGTCTTTTTCCTTTTTCATCTGTAAAGTGACCATCAAGGGACCAGTACTCTTCTATATTGAATGCTTTACGTTCTCTTTCCTTTTCTACAACTAATCTAACTGCAACACTCTGTACTCTACCTGCAGATAAACCAAATCTAACTTTTTTCCAAAGAAGTGGCGATAATTTATAACCAACTAAACGGTCTAGAACTCTTCTCGCTTGTTGGGCGTCTACTAAATCCATGTTTAATTCTCCTGGGTGGGCAAAAGCTTCTTCAAGAGCATGTTTAGTTAATTCATGAAATACAACTCTTTTAAATTCTGGACCATCTTTCTTTTTAGAAAGCAATTCTCTTAAATGCCATGCAATAGCTTCCCCTTCTCTATCTGGATCTGAAGCTAGTATTATTGTCTTTGCTGTTTTTGCAATATTCTTTAATTCAGTGAGTGTTTTTTTTGCTTTATCAGATACAACGTATTCTGGTGCAAAGTTATGTTCTACATCAACCCCCAAACCACTTTTAGGTAAATCACGTATATGACCAAAGGATGATTTTATTTCGTATTCTTTATTTAATATTTTAGATAGAGTCTTTGCTTTTGTTGGAGACTCAACAATTACTAGTTTCATATAGACAGGAATTATACATTAAATTTACAAACCTAAGGTTGAGTATAGCATACGATTTTAAAAAGATAGGGGTAATAATAAAAAAAGGGACAGAAATGAAAACGCCCTCCTAAAAAAAAAGGAGGGACGTTCTTCGGAGACACTTGAAGTGCCGCCACGAGCAATTTGTCACAACACGACGTGCAGGTGGCTTCTAGTCCCGAGTGATACAAATTATCGGGGAGCATTACGATATCTCTAAAAGACTAAACTCTGCAAGACGGGCCTCAGATAAACACGCTACCGCAGTCAGGGACCATTCTCCATTCTGCCAATGCGCGATACTGACTTAAGATGCCCGTTCCGATAAAGTGCGCGACCGGAACGGGTTTCGTACTTTGATCAAAAACAATTGGCGACAAACCTAAGGCGAGGATGCCTTCGCAAGTTTGAACGCCGGAAGCCGGAAGAGGCTACGCCGAAGAGACGGGGCCGGGCGCGCCGAGGATCGAGGAGGCAGAAGCGGAAGCAATATGATAATCAAAGTGGCCGAAGCCAGTGTTAGGGGAATTGTTTTTCAAATTGGTACTCCTTCTTTTTCTTGAGATATATTCAACAAGAATTGTACACAAATAATATACGGATTGTCAACACTCCTTTCACATCTAAATGTTATAATAAAAAAATGGCAATCAAGAAAATTGTAACTGTACCAAACATAATATTAGACAAACCATGTCAACCGATAGCTGAAGTGAATTCAGACGTATTAGAAATGGTAAAAGACCTTAAAGACACTCTAGAAAATAGCAAAGTACCTGGTGCTGGTCTTGCTGCAAATCAAATAGGCTTAAACAAATGTATAACAGTAGTAAGAGACTTCTACCCTAACCCAGAAGATGATAATCAAGAATTATATAAAGAATATGTTCTAATCAATCCTAAAATAATAGTATCTTCTAAGAAGGAGGGGCTAGATTGGGAAGGTTGCTTAAGTATCCCAGACACATTTGGACTGGTTAAAAGGTATAAGAAAATAAAGGTAGAAGCCTTAAATGAAAACGGAAAGAAAATAAAAATAAACGCAGAGGGATTCTTTGCAAGAACAATACAGCACGAAGTAGATCATCTAAATGGAATATTATTCACATCTAAAATAGTAGGAAACGCTAAAACAGAAAAAGAACTAGATAAATTGTATTCAGGAAAACAACTTGGATAAAATATGAAAACTATATTCTTTAGCACATCAGACAGAATGATACCGGTACTAGAAAAAATTCATAAACTAACAGATTTAAAACTATGTATAACAAAAACAGACGTTAAAGTAGGTAGAAAACTAGAGACGAAAGAAAACGAAGTAAAACTATGGTGTATTAAAAACAACATAGAATTCATACAAATAGAGAATCTAAAAGATAAAAACTTAGAAATATTATTAGATAAAGTAAAACAAATAAATCCAGACTTAGGTATAGTTGTAGACTTTAGCTTTATTATTAAAAACTCTATAATAGAACTATTCAAAGGTAACTTAATTAATATTCACTATTCCCTACTCCCTAAGTATAGAGGGGCAAGTCCAATACAATTTGTAATACTAAATGGAGATACAAAAACAGGAATTACATATCAATTAGTAGGTAATGAAATGGATAAGGGAAATATACTTTATCAAATTGAACACACTTTGACAGGGAAAGAAAATTACTTAGAACTTTTTGAACAACTTTTAAAAGTAAACGTCTCTTCTATGAGTACTTTTATTGAACTATATAAAACAAACAAATTAGAAAATATTACACAAAATGAAACATTAGCTTCATATACCTATTCAACTACCCAACCAAAAAGCACACTTGTATATAAAGAGGATGCCTACACAACTTTAATAGAGTCCCCTGAGGTTCTAGAAAGAAAAATAAGAGCGTTTAATCCAAGACCCATACTATGGACTCACTTAAAATATATAGAGGATTATATGACCTTAAAATTAAAAGATCCTTCAAAAATAGATTTAACTGTGAAAATATATGACGGAAAAATATCAAACAACAAACTAGAAATTACTACACTACAGTTAGAGGGTAAGAATAAAACTGATTGGGAATCTTTTAAAAGAGGTTACTTTAACTAAGTAACAATTAAAAATAAGAAGTTACCTTAAATAAACAGATATAGGATATAAAAAAATTAAAACAAACGATGGGTGTTATTTAACAGCTGCTACGTAAGGGGTGATTATATTATCTTTTTTAAGTCTTTTTAAGCAAGATGTACACATCTTGATTTTCATTTTATCTCCACCTAAATCTAATCTTTTAGTAACTAAATTAGGTTCTTGCTTCATTATGGTTCTTCTAGTAACACGTCTACCTATACCTCTTGGTACGAGGTTGCCTTTCATTGATCCTTTTCCACATATTTCACATAATTTAGACATAGCAGAAGGAATTAAAACATGATTAGAACAAAAATGCAATCACTTAATGATAAAAGTGGATAGATAAAAGATATATTATGGAGCCCACTAGCAGGATCGAACTGCTGACCTCATCCTTACCATGGATGTGCTCTACCAACTGAGCTAAGTGGGCACACAACATTTATACATGGTGCCGGGAGAGGGATTTGAACCCCCGAAGGTGTACACCAGCTGATTTACAGTCAGCTCCATTTGACCGCTTTGGTATCCCGGCAATCTATTAGCAAAAACTTCCTAAGGTCACTATACTACTAAAGTGAATTTATATGGAGCCTTCTCCGAGATTCGAACTCGGGACCTACGGTTTACAAAACCGTCGCTCTAACCAACTGAGCTAAGAAGGCAAAGGACTTTATGAATTTTAACATGAGTTTCGCGATTGTATAAGGTATTTTTAGTGTATAATTTCAAATAGAATAAAGGGGTATCGTATAGTGGCAGTACAAGGGTCTCCAAAACCTTTAGCGCGGGTTCGATTCCTGCTACCCCTGCCAGTATCCTATAGCATTTACAACAGACTCGTTATAAGGTATAATCCTTTTTAAAATCCATCAATATACACAGGAGTACTAATGGAATTCTTAACCGAAAAGCAACGACAAGGGATCTTTATGTTTTTCACCCCAATAATGATCCACATACTTATTGTGGGAATCCCTTCTACTGAAAAACCCATCATCTGGGTGCTATACATTTGTGGGATTGCATTAAGTCTGGGAATGTTACTTTCCTTGAAAAAAGGAAGATTGCTAATCTTCTTATTCGCGGTGTGTACTGCTCTAACGATTCAAGGCATCTTTAACCTATTGACCATAAAAGCAGGTTTGGACAATAGCCTTGCATTGGGCAGCATCCTGGCATTACAAACGTATGCAATTTCCTTGGTTTACTATAGGAATAGTCGCCCAACGGCTTTTGAAGCTATCGTCTTTATAATAGCTGTCTTTACAATATGGATGATCAAGGGATAAATCCAAAGACTCGGGAATAACCACCCCGAGTCTTTTCTATTATATGACCTTAATATAGAAGTTCCCTACATAATCAACTAATGCCTCTCAACTATTTAATATAAAATAAACTCCATGAATATAAGTATCTTTATTATACTCGGATACACACTAGCTTCTCTCTGGGAACTATTCTGTAAATATATTATAAATAAGACATCTCTCATAATTAGAGGTTATAGACTACATCACAGTTTATATGGAATAGTACTCATTATAATAGGAACTTTAATGGATATATCCACCCCACTAAGTATAGGAATAGGTATTATTATTCAACATACTGTTACAGATGGATTTAGATTTATTTCAAAAAATTAAACTAACTCAGCAGTGCCACTAGCATCTAATATCTTTAAAGGTTTTGCACTATTCCATACAAAGTCAAATATTTGTGTCTGCATTTCAGCTAAGTATGGATTATGTATTTCTACACAAAATATTTCATCTTGTTTATATGTATAAACCACAACCACATTGTCATATACTAATATTTCAAATTTCATTGATAACTCTTTAGGATTAATGTACCTACATTCCCAATATTTAGTTACTAATTCAGTAATTTTAGTATAACCTGCAATCTTTTTGTGATTAGTTAACTGTTTTATAAGTACTTTGTTATTAACAAATTCCTGTCGTACTTTTTCGGAAAAAGAAATATTTAAAAACTCTGTCATAGTTTCAGACATTTCATAAATACGCAAAGGACCTTTTGCCTTTGTAGAATTCCAAGTAACTTGCTCTAACCCTTGAATACCGTGAAAATAAACTACCTTACTCTTATGTCTACCATTTATAGAAGAGGACGATAACTCTTGTTGTATAAAAGGTAAAGATTCTCTTAAAGACTCTAACTCACTTTCTTTTTGAACAAGAAACAAATCTAAGTTCAAATCAGCAACGACTTCAAACTTCAACCCCCTATCCCCCATTAGTTGGACAATAAGTTTCTTTTTAATCAAATTGTCCAATATTCTATACACTTTAGTTCTACTGATATTGCATTCTTTACTAATACTTAACGCAGTACAACTACCATTTTTATTTATATACAAGAAAATAGTTGTTTCTTCTAAATTTAAACCTAAAGATTGTAGTGCAGACATAATATTGTCTGTTTTTTTGGACATCACATTTATATATTAACTATATAGATCTAAAATTGCTATAGAAATTAATCTACAGTACAAAGGAGTTTAAAATGAACATAGCATTACTTGGGTTTGCACATTACCCTGAACAGGAAAAGGAATTAATAGCTATTCTAACAACCGCAGGACATAAAATAGTAAGTCCCGCAGGTAATGTAATCACAAATTGGAGCACAAGAGCTATTAGACCCAACCCACATCCTGCAGAAATGCTTATCATTCCAAACCACTTGGACACATTATTTCCCAAGGATGGAACACCCTGGGTAGCCGTAATAATAACTGGTTCTGCAAGAGCAATGGATTTTGCAAAGATGGAGAATCCTCCAAAGGAAATACTCCTAGCCGTCAAACCTGGAATGCTTAGTAAGCATCCGGAGTTTCTTTTGAAAGAAATAGAAAAACTCTCATAGGAGCTGAAGTGGCTTATCTAACATTCGATCCGTCAACAGAGGCACTAGAGAACCTTCTATATGAAAAGGTGCAGCAGATAGAAACAGCGTTAAACACACATCTAATACCACTGGGAGTGACCTCAAATGATGTGGTGTTTAGAATACTAAAATGCAACACGATAGTAAGCTCCGCGCCACATATTGAGATTATCTTAAAAACGGATAATCCAAAGGTTACGGCAATCGCTGTAGTAGAAATGCTTAACCATGTTATTCAAGAACCTTTTGAAGTAACCAGGATTCCGGTAGGCTCTTGGGTTATTGAATGGGCATATGAACTATACGCATATGTAAATAATACAAGACGTAATTGGGCATCTAATTACTCCTAACACACAGAGGGCATGCTTTTAAACATGCCCTCCTATATAATCAAAAACTATTGTAATAAATTTAATTTTTACTATAATCACCAAACAAACATCCCAGTTTATAGGAGACTAGTAAGAATGGAAGAAAAGATCATGCAAGCAGTTGCTGTGCTGCTATTAGTAGCACTCGTATTCTTAGTGCGTTGGCTCTATAAGAAAAACCAACTCCGCAAGAAGGCGGAAGAAGAAACACAAAGCGATCTCTATATCGCTAGCCGTGCAGAAACACTCGAAAACCAGGTTATCCTGGGACAAAGAATTCAGGAGGCAAAAGCAGCAGGGATAAAACTGCTATACTTTCGAATCCTAACGCCCATGAACCAAGACCGGGCAAGTGAAATTGCGTGGCGCTTTAAGGGATGCCGAATAACAATCCTGGAACCGATAAAGCCTGCGCAAGCTATCCGCGTAAATATCTTTTAACCCAACTTAGCGGGTGCTCTATAATAGAGAGCACCCACTATAACCCCTAAAATCAAACAATCATATATAATAGGCAGATGAAAAACTTTTGGAAACAACTACCAAAACCATTTAGCGTACTAGCCCCTATGGAAGACGTTACCGATATTGTATTTAGACAAGTAATAGAAGAAATAGCCTCACCGGATGTATTTTTTACGGAATTTGTTAACTGTGAAGGATTAATGTCCGAGGGTAGAAATGCAATAATACATAGACTAGATAAATCTAACAATAAACAACACCCTATTGTAGCTCAAATATGGGGTATTAACCCTAGTAACTATAAAGAAGTGGCAAAAATGATACGAGAAATGGGATTTGATGGGATAGACATAAACATGGGATGCCCTCAAAAGAAAATAATTAAAGCCGGCGCATGTGCATCTTTAATAAATAATCCAAATTTAGCAAAGGAAATAATACAAGCAACCAAAGAAGGTGCAAAAGATATACCTGTGAGCGTTAAAACTCGAATAGGATTTAATAAAATTAAAACGGAAGAATGGATATCATTTTTATTAGAACAGGATATAGCTGCCCTTACAGTACATCTGAGAACAGCTAAAGAAATGTCTAAAGTAGATGCTCACTGGGATGAAATGAATAAAGTAGTAGCACTTAGAAACAAAATAGCTCCAGAAACAATAATAATAGGAAATGGAGATGTAAAAGACTTTCAAGATATAGTAAGTAAAAACAAACAATACGGTATGGAGGGTGGAATGATAGGAAGAGGTATATTTACTAACTCCCAAGCATTCTCAAAAGAAGATGTAACTATAGAATTAACTGAAAAACAACGTGTTGATTTGTGCAAAAAACATATTACCCTATTCGCTAATCAATGGGGCAACACAAAGAAATACGATTTATTAAAAAAATATTACAAAATATATATACAAGGCTTTGATGGGGCAAAAGATTTAAGAATAAACCTTATGAATACCAAAACATACGAAGAAGCCCTTAATACCTTATTTAGATATTATAAGTAATACATCTGCAACAGAACCACGTTCATCCATGGGTAATGAGGAACGAGACCCTACTTTTATAGCATTCTCCAAATTACTAATATCTTCTAATTTAGAACCATTAGATAGATCTATAAGCAAATCACTATCATAAACTTGAGAAGTATAAGAAACAGATATTATTTCAACATCTGTATTTAAAGATAAATCTTCAAAAACTTTTGTTACCTTAGCTTTATCATTACCCCTAATTTCTACTTTCAAGGGGGTGTTCTCTACCTTAGCACCGGCAACACTCCCACCATAATACTGGTCAAAATTATTTTTTGCATAAAGGGAAAAAGAATATACAAAACCTACAGAGGATAATGCAAAAAGCAAAACATACAAACCATTAAGTTGGGCAAGGTTTTTTCTCATATTAAATAAATTATAAACACATTTTCTGTATTGCACAACTAGGCTTTTGTGTAAAATATGTACCTTACGCCAGTAGTTGTTATAACAACTAATAACTAAGTAACGAGTACTCAAAATGGTCATAAATAATTAGAAAACAGGAAACTAATCTTATTGAACACCAAAACTACTACAATTTCCTCAAGAGAACAAAAAGCGCGTAATCACTTACGTACTGTATTTGATAAAATTTAGCAGTATAAAAATTATAAAACTGCTGTATTTAGCACTTACGTACTGGTACTGAGAATGTATTAGTATTTTTCAATAAATTTTAAACCTATTAAAAAAGTATGAAAATGTAAAACAGGGTCTTACACAGAAATTAGGACAATTTTTATAAATCACGACTAAAAACAAAAAGCAAATAGGAACAACAGGGCATTTATTACTTAATATAAGTGTCATATACGATATATTTAGCTTGTTTAACAACCACAAAGCTATGCAAAGCAACAGAACCCTGCTGCTGCTAAAAGCAACAGTACACGTTGTCATGACAACTATTAAATATAAAACGATAAAATATACCACTATTTTAATATAAAATAACTTTAAAACCCATATAAAACCAACAGTTGAATGGAAATTTATTAACAAGATACAAGTAGTAAAATTTATAAAATAACCAAACAAGTAACCAATGTAGAGTAAGGGTTTTAAAAAAAGCAGCCTTAGAATTGATTTTAGAACCTCACAAGCTTTTTGGCTGCAGTAACAACAAAACATTAACACATTAAAATATAAAGTTTTATTAATTAAGAAAAAAGATAAAAATAAATACAGGGACAGAACCCCAAGTAGTATCCCCTAGTTAAGTTATAACTCAAGTTAAAACCTAAATAGATATAGAGACGTACAGGACAAAGAGGACAAAATAATGTGCTACAGGTTACCCGCACAGATAGTTAAAAACACAGTAATGATAAATAAAATATTTAGGATATTTGAATATAAAGTTAATGTATTTAAGAAAAACACAAACGCCACTTAATCGCATACACAAAATCAATTGTTGGTACAGCAGTGTATAACAAGGTACGGCACAAACAGTACAGCATCGCTAAAAGGAAACGTAAACTAATTCTTGTATACAAAATCACAGTACAATGACAAACAGTGAAAGGAGTGTTCTAGTGAATCAAGGTCATATTATAATACAGAGATACCAGGCACACAGGCGATGTGTGTGCTTATTATACTACAGGCCTGTATATAAACGCAGTAAATTCAAAAATAAGAAACGTACAACTAAAGGACCCATACCCCCAGGAGATGCAGACACAACATCTAAATGATTTAGAGGAGAATATATATCCAGATCACCAACTAAAGTACCATCTACCACAGAGGAGCCAAAATCAACAATAGAGCTACCTTTTATTAAACAATCACCAGTAATCAAGTTAGGAATACCTACACAACTAATAACCAAGTCTGAATTTAATGGAGTCCCTTTTATATAATCCGTAATAACTGTCACATCAAAACCCAAAGATTTTAAGTAAAATGTCACGGGTTTTCCTACCAGGTCTCCGTTGCCTATTACCGATACTGTGTGAACTTTCCTACTAAAACCTCCCTCTTTAATAAAGAGATCAAGAGCTCTTATAACAGGAGATAAGGTATTAAAATCACCGGAATAAAACTTAGAGGAAGCTTGAGTAGAAAGTACATCTATATCCCTAGTGAGGGGTATTAAATTCAAAACGGAGGGAGGAATAAAAGAAGGTAAGGGTAATTGTACTATTATTCCGGACTTATCATCACTTTTCACAATAGAATTTAATATAGCTACTGTAAAAGGTTCTGAACCCATGTCATAAACATTCACCTCTATTCCCAACCTTTCACCGATACTTTTTTTAAGATTAATATATTTTCTTGAGGAAGGATTGTCACCAAAGTTCACAATATCTAATACGGGCATTTCATTAATAGTACTTAAAATACGTGAAATGTCCTTCTCTAAATCTAAAGCTATTTTATTACCATCAAATATTTTCATATAGGGGTATTTTACAATAAAAAACCCGCCTGTGTAAAAACAGACGGGATTTAGATAACAATGATACCGACCCAATGTGACGTCCTCTAGACTACGCATGCCTTCCTAAATAGAAAAGGCGGTTCTCTGAGTTGTGTTCAAAATAGAACACAACTACCCGAGATCCATAGATGCGGTAGAAGGTTTTTTTCAAGCCTAGTATCTCGCGCACACCAGGATATTTATATATTACAAAAAACAAGAAAACATTTCAAGATGACAAAGGTTGTAAATAGTTACCTAATACCTAAAAATCTCATTCCAAAAGACATTAAGGGATCGATAATAGTGTTAAGGGAGCCAGTAAGCATAAGAATAATAAGAATAAAAATCCCATAAGATTCAGTTTGTTTCCACTGCCAAGATAGATCTATAGGTAATATCCCATAAAGAACCTTAAAACCATCTAAAGGGTGAAAAGGTAATAAGTTAAAGATCCCCAACATTAAGTTGTACATAATAGTAAGATACAAAAAAGAACCTAAAAAGATACCTACAGGAAGGTATCTATATATAACAGTAAGTAAAATAGCCAATAAAAAATTAGATAAAGGCCCTGCAATGCTTATAATAGCAGTATCCCTACGAGGGTTTTTTAAATTAATAGCGTCAAAAAGCACAGGCCTACCCCATCCAAACCCTGCTAAAACAAGAAAAAGTAATCCATAAGGGTCTATATGAGCTCTAGGATCAAGGGTTACTCTATTATAATACCTAGCAGTAGGATCCCCTAGTTTATCTACAGCTAGAGCGTGTGCAAACTCATGAATAGTTATAGATACTATCAGAGCAACCAATACCATAACAAATATAATAGGATTTTCGAAAAGTAATGAAAGCATACTGCTATTATACGTCACATATAAAATGAGTCTAGACTAGGCTCAAACAAAATGCTAAAATCTCTGCGTGGTTAAAGTAATTGATTACATTAAGTCTTCATATGAAGAAAGTAAGAGAGTTAAGTGGCCTACTAAAGAAGAGACTAGACGCTTGACTGCTTATGTAATAGGTGTTAGCTTAGCAGTTGCCTTATTTGTAACTTTATTTGACTATGTATTTAAAGAATTACTTACGTTATTATTAATAAAATGACAGAAGAAATAAAAAAAACAAAAGAAAAAAAAGATGGAATCGTAACGATAAACGCTGATGTTTCACCAGAAGCTAAATGGTATGTAATACATACTTACTCTGGACATGAAGTAAAAGTAGCAACAACCTTAAAACAAAGAGTAGAAGCTAGAGGACTAACCGAAAGAATATTTACAATGTATGTACCTCAACAACAAAAAATAGTTGTTTCCGATGGTAAAAAAAGATCTATAGATGAAAAACTATTCCCAGGGTATTTAATGGTACAAATGCTTATGGACGATGATTCCTGGTATATAGTAAGATCTACACCTGGGGTAACTGGTTTTGTAGGTATGGGTAATACTCCTACCCCACTTCCAGAAAAAGAAGTTCAAGCTTTAATGAGATTTACACAACTTGAATCACCAAAATTTGAAGCTAAATATAGTGCAGGCGACTCCGTAAAAATAAATGGAGGTCCGTTTAAAGAATTTTTAGGAAAAGTAGAAGATGTAAATGAAGAGCAAGGTAAAGTTAGAGTGTTAGTTTCTGTATTCGGTAGAGAAACTCCTCTGGAATTAGATTTCGAGCAAGTTAATAGGATATAAAAATGGCAGTAAAAAAAGTTAAAAAAATAAAAGCAGTCGTAAAATTAGCAATACAAGCCGCAAAGGCGAATCCAGCACCTCCAATAGGTCCTGCATTAGGACAACATGGTGTTCCAATAATGGATTTTTGTAAAGAATTCAATGCAAGAACTCAATCAATGGGAGATTTTGTAATACCAGTAGTTTTAACAGTATATGAAGATAGAACATTTACCTTTATAACAAAAACACCAGTATCTTCAGATTTAATTAAAAAAGCAATAAAAGTAAGTAAAGGTTCAGGAGTTCCTAATAAAACTAAAATAGGAAAAATGACAAGAGCTCAAGCTGAAGAAATAGCTAAAGTAAAAATGAAAGATTTAAACACTAATAATTTAGAACAAGCAGTAAAAATAATTGAAGGTACTGCAAGATCAATGGGAGTAGAAATCATAAAATGAAATCATTATTAGAAGCAATACAAGAAGTTAAAACAAATTCTAAAGAAGCATTTAATGCAACTGTAGAAGTACATGTAAACTTAGAAACTGATATCAAAAAAGGTCATACAGTAAGATATAGTACCCCGCTACCTTTTGGTACTGGAAAAACAAAAAAAGTAGCTGTACTTGCTTCTAAAAAAATATCAAATGCTGACATTGAATTAACAGAAGATGATATTGAAAAAATAGTAAAAGGAACTTTAAAACCAAAAGTAGATTTTGATGTAATCGTAACTGAACCAAGATATATGGCTAAATTAGCTAAAGCTGCTAGAGTATTAGGACCTGCAGGCGTAATGCCAAACCCAAAGACAGGCACAGTAACGGAAGAAATTGAAAAAGCAGTTACAGAGATTAAAAAAGGACAAATAGAAGTTAAAACAGAAAAAGATGCTCCATTGGTACATACAATAATAGGTAAAGTAAGCTTTAAGGATGAAGAATTAGTAGAAAACTTCAAAACTTTTTACGCATCTTTAAAACAAAACAAACCTCAAAAAACCAAACCAGATTGGATAAAAAATATATTCTTAGTATCCTCTATGGGTAAATCTGTGGAAGTAGACATAGCGTCTCTATAAATTTCTAAAGCGCATATCCTAGATAATATATAAGAATAGTTATACACCAACGTATACTTTTATTGTGTTTGAAATAACAGTTAAAATACCTTTATCCATTTTTATATTCTTTTCAGTAGGTAATCCTTTATCTATAACAACAAAATCTTTAATAAGCGTCACAAAGTTAGTATGAAAAGGTAATATATCAAAAAACCCTAACTCATTTAAAGAAGTAATAGAATAAGCATTACCTGTAAACAAGGTATCTTTTCTGGATTTCACTGTAATAAATAAATCCGGATTCTTTCTTAATTTATCAGCCATAATTAAATTTATTTAACAGAAACAGAATTCTCTACTGGTTTGTTACTAATAGGATCTCTTAGAGATTGGGCGCTTCCTATGTATAGAAATTTATCTTCAGATATAGTATCAAATTTGCCATCTATAATATCTCGTACATCCTGTACCGTTACTCCTAGAGGTACATAAGTTCCTGGTCTAGAAGTTTGTTCTTCAGTAACAAAAAAGTTTTGTGTCATAAAATTCTTCAACTTTCTAGCACGTGCATACGTAGTCCTATCCTCTTCAGATAACTCAGACTCCCCTACTAAAGATACTATTCTTTCTAAATTTTCAGCTTCTTTTAACAAACTTTTTGCTTCTGTAACTACTTTATAGTGCATAATAGATACGGTTTCTGGATTTAATAAACTAGAATCAGAAGACAAAATATCAACAGCAGGAAATCTACCTTCTCTATAAACATCACGAGACAATACCACGTTAGAATCTAAGTAACCTAATATAGACTGTGCCGCTTGATCTAAAATATCATCTGAGGGCAAATATACGGCTTCTATAGTAGTTATATAATTAGACACACTAGATATTAATCTTTCGTGAACAGAGGCCATTTCTGAAAATAAAGTTGCTTGATAGCCATCTTCTGAAGGGATATTGTTCATTAATAAAGATAATTCATTACCTGCCTGTGCAAAACGAAACATGTTATCTACAAATAGTAATACATTTTTCTTTTTTATATCTCTAAAGTATTCAGATAAGGTTACACCGGAATAAGCAGTTAAATATCTTTGAGTAGCAGAGGCACCCATTGGTCCAAATACTAAAGAAGAAGAATTTAAAATATTTTTACTCTTTAATTCATTAAATAATTCTTGCCCCTCTCTTGTACGTTCACCAACACCACAAAATACTGATACTGTTTTTTCAATGTCTTTAGCAACAACATTATGAAGTAACTCGGTTAGTAAAACTGTTTTACCTACGCCAGAACCACCGAATAAACCTACCTTACCTCCCTCTACTAACGGAGCAAATAAGTCTACTACTTTAATACCTGTCTCTAAAATTTTTCTATCTGTCACTACATTTTCATAACCAATAGCTGATCTAAAAATAGGGAGCTTTTCTTCAAAGTTTAAAGCACCTAACCCATCAATAGGATTACCCTCTAGATCTATTACTCTACCAAGCATGTCTCTTCCTAAAGAAATGCTTAAAGGTTCCCCCGTATCCTCTACTTCTAATCCTCTAGATATATGTACAAAAGAATTCAAAATTAAACAGTGAAATGAATCTGGAGATGAAGATTTAACAACTAGGAATTTTATTTCATTATTAGAAACCAACTGTAATACATTATAAATTAAAGGTTTATCAACCCCTAAGAATTCAACTATTGCTACGTTTTCTTTTATTCCTATAATTTTCCCTAGTGCTTTAGACATAACTAAGATCCCCACAAGTAAATGCTAGATAATCTATTTAGCTGCTTACTATTGAATATCTTATGATTAAACTTTTTAAGAGCAAAATCAACTCTTTTTAACGAGTTTCTTATATTGTCAGTAGAAGAATATAAGCTAACCATACGAGAAGAAAATTTACTAAGATTAGATTCAAAAATAGTTTGTTCAAAAACAGAGGATAAAACCTCACGCTCAAAGTATGCAGCAATGTCTTCTACAGAGGGTTCAAATAAAAACATTACGTTACCCTTTTTTTCATATTCACTTTGTAGATTAGCTGCTTCTCCGGTTACTAAAGTCCTATTTGGAACTTGCGACAAAACACTTCTAAACAATCCATGAAATACAATTATCTGAGAATAGTCTAATACTTTACTTAATATTGATTTTAAATTAACAGCATCTTCCCCACTATCAGATAAATCATAATAAGTATAAGGGGCAGTTAATCCCGAGTTTTTATACATATCTAAACCTACTTTACCAATAATTACTAAATCAGTAGTTGGTCCAGATTTTATAACGTCATTTTTAAAATCTCTAAAAGTCCTACGAATGATATCCCCATATAATCCCATGTTAGCTGAAACAAAAACTAATACATCTCTACCATTTTTATTCAACAACTCCCCCGTTTCTTTATATTTACTTATTCTTTTTAAATATTCTTCATAGGCATAAGTAACTGCACGAAAGGTATTATTTAAATCAACTAAAAATTCTCTTGAATTTAAAACGGATTTTTTAACTCTTCTCATACGCATAGCTGCGATTTCTTGATAAGTTTCAACAACATTTAACATGCTGTTTAGAGTATTTAGTTCCTCAGTAAACTTCTTATTTGCTTTCATAAAGCTTTATAACATAATCAAACAAACTATTTGATTTGGAACTTATTTTTCCAAGTAAGACATTAAAATCTTCATCTTCATGTACTAAATCATCAATCATTTTGGTAAATTCCAAATTAGTACCATACATATTTGCAAGCTTTATAAATATTTCATTTATTTTCTCATTATCTTCTTTATTAAATAAACCTATCCAAACTAAACAATAAAAAAATATTTGAACTTTTATAGAAGTTATAACTTTAATTGGTTGATTGAAAAAGGATATTAATCTATCCCCCATATCTAGGGTAGATTTAATTCCCTCGTTTAATTCAGCACCAAAATGTACAAAATTTTGTGTTTTATTAAGTAAAGTAAAAAAGCTAAATAATTCTCTATTAACACCCCATCTAAGTTTAGATTGTGTTTGTCTACCTACTCTTGTTACGGATAAAAAGTGATTAATAGCAGGTTTTCTACCTTGTTTAAATAAGTCACTATCAAAAAATATATGACCATCTGTTATAGACATTAAGTTAGTTTGTATATATCCAGAGATATCACTCTCTACTGTTTCAGCAACAGGTAAACAAGTTATTGCAGTACTACCCGATCCTATTTTAAATAAGCCAGCTCTTTCTAACAAACGTGCGTGTGAGTAAAATATATCTCCAGGATATGCTTCTCTACCAGGAAACTTTTTAGCTATAAGAGAAACTTCTCTATAATATTTAGCATGAGAAGATAAATCATCGAGAATTACTAAAGTATCTTGTCCTTTATCCCTAAAATACTCTGCCATTGTCATAGCGGAATAAGGCGTTAAATATAAAGACCCTAGAGAGTCAGAAGCACTAGATGCAATTATTATAACTTTGTCGCTTATACCAAAAGTTGTTACAAATTCCTCTAATTGTTTAACAGAAACTCTAGTTTTACCAATAGAAGCATAAATAACTATAGTACCAGCTTTAGCTTGCTTAAGCATTGTCTGTAATAAAAATGCAGATTTACCTATTTTTCTATCCCCTATAATAAGCTCTCTCTGACCCTTACCTAAAGGGATCATTAAATCGACAGAGGTAACACCAGTTTCAAATGGTTGAGTAATCTTCACACGACTACTTATCCCAGCAGGAGGAACATCTACTAACCGTTTTTCTGCAGAGTCAAGTATTAAAGCTTTAGAAGATAAAGGTCTGCCTAAGGAGTCTATAGTTTTACCAAGGAATACCTCACCAACAGGGATAGACAGGGAATCTCCGGATCTAACTACCTTAGAACCAACTGCAACAGATTTAGTATCAAATAATAATATCTCAACGTATTTATCAGATAAAGAAGTTACAAATCCAGTAGTATCGTTATCAAAATATACTAATTCGCTAATAGATACACCAGGCAATCCTTCTACTAATACAATAGGATAAAGAAGTTCTCTTACAAGACCTATCTCTTGTGTTTTACTTAAATAATAAGAATATTTACTTTCGTTGTTGTACATAAGTATTTACCTGTTTCTTTAAAGACAAATCATGATATAAACCTTTATATTCTATAAGCAATCCTCCGCAAATAGAAGAATCTACACTAGTAGAAATTAAAAAATCTTTAATACCTAAAGAACAAAAATAGTTATATAAAACATCTAAAAAATTAATTTCTAAAGGGACTGCAGATACAACATTAATAATAGGTGCACTTTTTAACAAGGATATATAGGAACTTAAAGTATCCATGGAAGTTTCTTCAGATAACTTAATACCAAATTTAGATAAATCTACTGGTTTCTTATTTTTTTTAAAAATATTTTGTCTATAATCTTCTAGTAAAGAAATTACCTCAATGGCATTCAATTGAGTTTTAATATTTTCAAAGTTTAATTTTTTAACCATAACCTAAAGTTTTAAAGAACCTTTCTCTTTTTCAGACTTAAGAATAGCTACTATTAAATCTTGATGTTCTTTAACAGAGAAAGATTTGTGAAATACTTCAGAAGCTATATTAGAAATAACATCTCCAATGATCCCATCTACTTCGGTAAGTTTTTTCTGTTTATAAGAAGCTATTTCTTTTTCTATTTCTGAATATTCTTCTTCAACCTTTTTATCTATTACTTTTTGAGATTCAATAGTTTCATTTAAAATAGTTTGTTTTAAATCTTCCAAACCCTCTTTAACTTCCTTTTGAACATCTTTAGATATACCGCCCAATACTTTTACACTTTCAGTAGCTTCTTTAGATACAGCTTTTTGAAAATTTTTAACCTCAGATTGCAAAAAGGTTTCGAATTCATCCAATTGAGTTTTTGTTACAGTAGTTAGATGGTTATTAAATTCTTCTTGAGTGGAATCTTTTAATTTAAAGGATTCTTCTAATGCTTTTTTTGCACGAACTTGCGAATCTTTATAAATACGAAGCGCCTCCGTTCTAGCACTATCTATTATTTTTAAAGCTCGTTCATAAGATGCTTTTTCAATATCACCATAGGAACTAGTTCTAATTTTAGAAAATATGTAGCCCAACATGAATACAAAAAGAATAAAGAATATGGAAAAAAGAAGTACATAAGATACAACAACTAAATCAAAAGAAAAACTAAGAGATTGATTAAATAAATTGGGCATATGTAAAAGTTACAATATAAGAATCAAATATGCAATTCCTAAACCGATTCCCATAATTATAAATGTAAGAATGAAGTTAAATATCATAACTTTTCTTATAGAGGAACTGGCTAAAGGGTTTCTACCCAAGGATTCCACAGTCTCCATGGATATTCTTCCAAAGGATGAAAATCCTATGATAAATGATGAAATAACTATAATAAAAACCAACAAATATTTTAACGCTTGTATAGGGGTTAGATAGGGGGAATTTAAACTTTTCTTAATGACTTCTAAAATATTCAAACTCAAGTTTTTATCAACGTAATTGGTTCTAATATCTACCGAGACCCATATCTGACCACGTTCATCTTGTAAAGCAGGTTCAAAGTTCTCTAAAGCAATTCCCAGAACCTGACCACTCTCTAAAGCTTTTACGCCTACCCCAGGAATATCAGAACTAGTTATATAATCCCCTTCTTTAATATTACCGTTCTTGTTACTTACATTAACTAGTATTTCTCCAACATAAGTAACTAGGTGATAATCAGTAAGATTCAAATCTTCAAAAGAAATTTCTGGATTAGATATAACAACACCAACCATATCAGTGTCATAGGAGTAATCTGAAAGTTTATATCTTCCATCTTTTTGAGTAACGATATCTCCTGCTGTAGGAATAGTATCGTTATAAGAATCTACAGGCAAGGATACAGCTGTCACTCCCAAACAAATGCCGGTAAAAATAAAACCTAACAATATATAAGAAATTATTTTAGGAGTAATAGAACTATTCATTAGTATTAGGTTAAACTTTAAAAATTTATTAGTCAATAAATACAATTGAGTTGAGTAATAACCAAACTATGACAATTATAGAAATTGAGCACAGAGTTTTTATTACGTTGTTGACGGGTTAAATGGGAGAACGTATCATTTTTTTAAACATTACCAAATCTTGCAACGATAAGTAATGGAAAGCTTATGAATAAGTATCCTGCCCAGGAAAATGAAACAACTAAAAACGTTATACAACCTTCTAAAGAAATTTGGGTAACTATCTCTGAAGCATCTAATATCTTAGGCATCTCCCCCTCCTCAATAAGACGATTAGATGCAGCTTCTAAAATAACTTCACAAAGACAAAGTAATGGCTATAGATTGTTTAACATTGAAGAATTAAGAATTCTAAAAGATACGTTAAAAAAAGAAGATATTAAAGAAACAACAATAGACACCAAAGATATAACTGCCAAATTAATAGAAACACCAGCACCACTAGAGATCACAAATACAGTAACAAAACAGGTAATTAAAGATACTAAAGGTAGAAAAGCTAGAAAAAACCCTGTACATCCAGAATATGTATTGTTACTAATTGCCTCAATACTAACGTATACAATATATTCAGGAAATGTACCAAAATTAAACAATAAAAATACTTTAGGGGCACAAAACAAAACGACACACTATGACGATAACGGTAAAGAATTGGTATTAAATGAAGACAGTGCCGTTTTAGGTATTAGAGATAGACTAACTAATTTTGTATTCAATATAAATGTACCTACAAATGTTAAAAACGATTTAACAATAGAGGGTAGCACCACAACAACAGAACTAGGCTTTACAGGTATAGCTAGTATGTTTGGATTACAAGATATAGATACAACAACAGAAAATACATTAGAGAGAATATTAGATATAGGTGGTGATGTTGTTAGTACAGGACTAGGAAATTTAAAACTTGCAGATAAAGTAGTGCTACCAGAGAATCTATCAAACGAATTAGCCTATGGAGGAAGTTGGGATTTTAAAGGTACCTGGGCAATAGATGGAACGGAAATAATAACTACAGGAGAACAATTAAATCTACTTGGGGAACAATCGGACGCATTACTAGCTATGGCAGAAAACTCAGAAAAGATAATAAATCTGTCAGAATCAGAGACCTTAGAAGGCGGCATAGCTTTTGGAGATGGCTCCAAATACATACAAGATGTAACTAATTTATTTTGGGACAATACAAATAAAAGATTAGGAATTGGAACAAATACTCCTCAATACTCATTAGATGTCACAGGCAGTACTCGTATAACAGGCAATGTCATACTTGGAGGAAGTTCCGTTTCTTTAACAGGATCAACTACAATATTCCAACAAACACAAAATGGAGGAAATATCGAATTTAAAACATCCGCAGACGGTGAAATAATTTTAACAACAGGATCTAATGCTCCTATATCTTTGAATCCAAGCAATGAAAAAGTCTATATAGAAGGAAATGGTTTAATAGTTGGAGAAGCGGGACACTTACTAGATATAGATACTATTGATGAAACAATACAAATAGGAACTAATGTATTTTCAAACAACCTACTTAATGTTGCAGGTACTGTGGGTATTGGAGATTACCTGTTTTTTGGTAACACTTCCGGGGGAGTAAACCTGGATACTAGCTATGGTATTAGAAACAATTCAGGAACACTACAAGTTAAAAATATAAACGGATCTTGGAGTGATATAGCAACGGCTGGGGGGTTATCCCCAGATGGAACAAACGGTGCAGTTCAATTTACAGATGGAACTAACTTTGTAGCAGATACAACTAACTTTGTATGGAATGATTCAAGTAACTATTTAACTCTTTCTGCTCTTAGAGGTATTGGT